>BFBZ01000680.1_pt1 | contig 28543 bp, 23 predicted proteins | sample 1888401 | NCBI WGS metagenome assembly BFBZ01 (sample SAMD00112614, study PRJDB3348) | symbiont metagenome | host: Chara braunii
CATGATAAGACCGTGAGAGGTGACGAACACGTTGTAGGTGTGGGACTCGTGGAACAGCTGAACGCCCGGATACATCAGCTCGATACGGATCGCGACCGACATCGCGCCGCCGATGATGCCCGCGATGATCGCGAAGACAAGATACATCGTGCCGATGTCCTTGTGGTTCGTCGAATAAACGTAACGCCGCCATCCGGTCGGGTGGTCGTGGGCGTGATCGTCATGGGCGTGAGATGCAGCGGAGGTGGCCATTTGCGAGTCCTTTGAACCTTGCAGTTCGTCAACCTAGAAACTTAAAGCGCCGTTTGCCTTGCGCTTAGCGCGCCGCCGAACCAATCGAGGCGTATTCATTCGACGGATTGGCGGCGAACTTCTTTTTCGCCCCTTCAACCCAGTTGTTGAATTCCTGATCGTTCACGACACGGATCGCGATCGGCATGAATGCGTGATCCTTGCCGCACAATTCCGAACACTGGCCGTAAAACATGCCTTCCTTGGTCGCCTTGAACCACGTCTCGTTGAGGCGGCCCGGAATGGCGTCGATCTTGATCCCGAAAGACGGGATGGCGAAGGCATGGATCACATCCGCTCCAGTCACCTGCACGCGGATCACCTTGTTGACCGGCACGACAACTTCGTTGTCCACACCGAGGAGGCGCGGTGACTTGTCGGCGACGAGGAGCGAGTCGAACTCGAACTTGCCGTTATCGGGATAGGAGTAGCTCCAGTACCACTGCTTGCCCGTCGCCTTGATGGTGAGGTCTGCCTTCGGAATATCGAGTTCCTGGAACAGCAGCCGGAACGACGGCACCGCGATGCCCACAAGAATGAGGACCGGCACGACCGTCCAGATCACTTCGATCAGCGTGTTGTGCGTGGTCTTGGACGGGACGGGATTGGACTTGGCGTTAAACTTGACCGCGACGATGATCAAAAGGGCCAGAACGAACAGCGTGATCGCGGTAATCAGCCACAGCAGAAAATTGTGAAACCAGATGATGTTGTCCATCACCGGCGAGGCGGACCCCTGAAGCGCATATTCCCAGGGCGTCGGCTGCCCGGTCCCTGCGACCGCTGCGCCTGTCGCGGCAAGCACGCTCGCGATCACGGCGAAACCCAGAATCCGGCGGCCGGTCTGGCCTTTCGACATCTTCATGCCGCTCTCGCTCCTGCTCTTGTCTCGATACGGTCTCGCCGGGCGGCAAGGCCTGCTTTTTCTATCGCGATCGGGCTTTTGACCATTGGCCAAACGGTTAGAACGCGTCGAAATTCCAGCTTCTCAAACCATAATTCCGCGGCTGCTGCAATGCACGTAATAAGGTGTCAGGAAGCGCGGAAAGCCTTCGGAAATCCCTTGCCGGAAAGTCGAAAACCGGCCCCCGAATTGCCCGGATGCTTGACAGGCGAAGTGACCGATGTACCCACGGCACAGTCGCGCAGCGGCGGTACGATTCGCTGCCGGTTTTAAGGGCCGATCCTGCGGCGATTTGCCCTCAAGACGCCGTCATTGCCGTCAAACTGCCAAGGGATTGGGCCTGATGGGCCGTTCTGACCAGCGAGTTTTCAGCGTGCCGAACAATCGTCCGAACCGCCGCCGGCGCATGGCGGCGCATTTTCTGGCTGCAATTTCCACAGCGATTTGGCTTTTCAGCGCGATTTCCAGCCCGGCCACCGCCCAGGGCGCCGTGAAGGCGACGTTCGGCGACTGGCAGATCCGCTGCGACACGCCGGCGGGCGCGCAATCCGAGCAATGCGCGCTGATCCAGAGCGTTGTCGCCGAGGACCGCTCCAATGCGGGCCTCACCGTCATTATCCTCAAGACCGCTGACCAGAAGAGCAAGCTGATGCGGGTGGTTGCGCCGCTCGGCGTGTTGCTGCCGTCGGGTCTCGGACTGAAACTCGACAACGCCGATGTCGGCCGGGCAGGCTTCGTCCGCTGCCTGCCCAATGGCTGCGTTGCCGAAGTTGTGATGGACGACAAGCTGCTCGGCCAGCTCAAATCGGCGAAGACCGCGACCTTCATCATTTTCGAGACGCCCGAAGAAGGCATCGGCTTTCCGCTCAGCCTCAAGGGTCTCGGCGACGGTTACGACAAGCTGCCGTAAGGCCTGTCATATAACTATCGCACTCCTGGCAAATCGTTCCTATCTTGGGCCTCTGTTTCCGCGCCGGAGTTTCCATGACCAATCCATCCGACATTTCCGCATCGACCTCGCTGCTCGATCGCGCCGGTCTCGATCGCAACGACGTGCGGAAAGAAATCGTGCGCGGACTGGAAGGCGCGGACGACGGCGAATTGTTTCTCGAATACCGGCAGTCCGAAGGGCTTGGATTCGACAACGGACGCTTGAAGCAGGCGACGTATGACACCGCGCAGGGCTTCGGGCTTCGCGCCGTCAAGGACGACGCCGTCGGTTACGCGCATTCGTCGGACATTTCTCTTTCTGCGCTCAGTCGTGCAGCCGATGCGGTTCATGCCGTGCGCGGCGGCTACAGCGGAACGTTTGCCTCGGCCCCTCCCCACACCAATGTGCGGCTCTATGGCGACGAGAATCCGCTCGATGGCGTTGCCTTTGAGGCCAAGGTGAAACTGCTCGCCGAGATCGACGCCTATGTGCGCGAGAAAGATCCGCGCGTGCGGCAGGTTTCGGTCAGTCTGGGTGCAAGTTGGCAAATCGTCGAAATTCTGCGGCCGGATGGCGAAAGCTACCGCGACATCCGTCCGCTGGTGCGCGTCAATGTTTCCGTCGTCGCGGGCTCCGGCGATCGGCAGGAGAGCGGCAGCCACGGTTACGGCGGCCGCGAAGGCTACGCACGTTTCATCGAAACGAAGGCGTGGCGCAGCGCCGCCGACGGTGCGATCCGTCAGGCGATGGTCAATCTGGAATCTGTTCCCGCGCCCGCCGGCGAAATGGATGTCGTGCTCGGACCCGGCTGGCCCGGCGTCATGCTGCACGAAGCGGTCGGTCACGGGCTCGAAGGCGATTTCAATCGCAAGCAGACCTCGGCGTTTGCGGGTTTGATGGGACAGCAGGTCGCGGCGAAAGGCGTCACCGTCGTCGATGACGGCACGATTTCCACGCGGCGCGGCTCACTCTCCATCGACGACGAAGGCACGCCGACCAACAAGACGATCCTGATCGAGGACGGCAAGCTCGTCGGCTACATGCAGGATCGCCAGAACGCGCGGCTGATGAAGATGAAGCCGACCGGCAACGGACGCCGCGAATCCTACGCGCATGTGCCGATGCCGCGCATGACCAACACCTACATGCTCGCAGGCAAGCACGATCCCGCGGAAATTCTTGCTTCAGTGAAGAATGGGATTTTTGCCGCGAATTTCGGCGGCGGTCAGGTGGACATCACGTCAGGCAAGTATGTGTTTCAATGCACCGAGGCGTACAAAATCGAGAACGGCAAACTCGGCGCGCCGCTGAAGGGCGCGATGCTGATCGGCAACGGACCGACCGACCTTCATCGCATCACGATGGTCGGCAACGATCTCGAACTCGATGCCGGGATCGGGACTTGCGGCAAGAACGGTCAGGGCGTTCCCGTCGGCGTCGGGCAGCCGACGCTGCGGATGGATCGGATCACGGTCGGCGGAACGGGTTAGTTTTTCAGTCGCGCGTGTTCGCCTCCGATTAAGTTTACGCAATCTACGCAAGCTTGATTGCGCAGCAAAACCGGTATCCGCGTTTGCGGAACACGCGTTAGCGCACCACGCCCGAAATGAACCCCGGCTTTCGGCGCGGCGGCTTCACGGCGTCTTTCAAAAAGCAGCGTGCGGTTTTGCCGATATAGCCCGGACGCGCATACGTCCATGCGCGGCACTTATCATCCGCCTCGCAGGCGGCCCTGCACGTTTCGCCCGTTGAATCCTCGCCGACTTCGATATTCCGGAAGTCGCCGCCCTGCCGGTCGGTCTCGACCTCGTAGGCGCTGGTGCGCGGTTCGACCACGCCCGCCCCGCGCACGCCCGAGACGCAGCAATTGCTCTGCACGCGCGGCGGCACGCTGCTTTTCAGCCAGCACACCGCGCCGTCTTCGTTCACCAGCGGATAGTTGAAACTCCATGCGCGGCACTTGCGGTCGCGCTCGCATTGCAATGCGCACAGCGCCGGATCGCCGGACTGCACAACGGTGCGTGAATAATCGGAGCCTGGCCGATCCCAGTTGGCCTGCGCATAAACCGGACGAGAGAAGGCAAGGAGCGAAACAGCCGCAATCACCGCAATGCGAATGCATGCCCGGAAATAGTCCCTGACGATGCGAGGTCCGAACATGCAGCGATGACTTCCAAGCGAATTGACTGCGCCGCAAGCCCCGTGGCGGCGTTGCTCATTGAATGGGCGCATTGATGTATGGCGGATGAACGGGAAATAAACGTGCCGTGATCCGCAGACTACCGCCTGTCACCAAACCGTTGAGTCAGAACGCGTATTCCGAATAGGCCGGATCGACCGAACCGCCCCATGCGCCGTTGAATTTTTCAAGCATCACTTCCGCAGGGGTACGCCCGTCCTCAATGATCCGAACGAGCGGATCGAGATACCGCGTCTCATCACGGCCGAGATGATCGACGTGACCGCGGCGCGACAGACCGCGATGCGCCAGCGCGAGACACTCTTTGGCGATGTCGAACAGATAGCGATTTCCGATCTTGGCCCGGAATCCGAATTTCGGTACCTCGTCGCGCATGGACTGGCGTTCCTCCGCCGTCCAGTTTTTCACGATGTCCCAGGCCGCGTCGAGATTTGCATCGTCATAGAGAAGCCCGGCCCAGAACGCCGGATGCGCAGGCAACTGTCTCCACGGCACGCCGTCGCTGCCGCGCATTTCGAGATAACGCTTCAGTCGCACTTCGGGGAAAATTGTCGAGAGATGATTGGCCCAGTCCGACAGCGTGGGGCGTTCGCCTTTGATCTTGTCATTCTTGCCGTCGAAAAAATCGCGGAACGACGAACCGGATACATCGATGTATTCGTCGCCCCGCTTGACGAAATACATCGGCACATCGAGCGCGTAATCGACCCAACGCTCGAACCCCATGCCGTCCTCGAATGCCCACGGAATCATCCCGGCGCGCGCGTTGTCGGTGTCGCGCCAGATTTCCGAACGGAACGAGAGATAACCGTTGGCTTTGCCTTCGGTGAACGGCGAATTCGCAAACAGTGCAGTGGCCACCGGCTGCAACGCGACCGACACCCGCAACTTCTTGACCATGTCGGCTTCGGAGGAGAAGTCGAGATTGGTCTGCACCGTGCAGGTGCGATACATCATGTCGAGACCGTACTTGCCGACTTTCGGCATGTAGTTCGTCATGATGCGATAACGGCCCTTCGGCATCGTCGGAATCTGCGCGCGCGACCATGATGGCGTCATACCGAGGCCGAGAAATCCGATTCCGAGCGGCGTCGCAATCTCACGCACTTGCGCCAGATGCGCCATCAGTTCGGATGCTGTCTGGTGCACGGTCTCGAGCGGCGCGCCGGACAATTCAAATTGTCCGCCGGGTTCGAGCGAAATCGCGCCGCCGCCGGTCACATCGTAAAGACCGATGATCTTTCCGTTCTCGGTAATCGGCTCCCAGCCGAGCAACAGCTTCATACCTTCGAGCAGCGCACCGATGCCGCGCGCGCCTTCATAAGGCACAGGGTTATGACCCTCGAGGGTGAACGGCGTCTTCTCGTGCTCCGTGCCGATGCGGAATTCGGACTTCGGTTTTACGCCCGCCTCGATCCACGCGATGAGTTCTTCGCGCGATTGCAAAGGCGTCATGTCGATCTGGTCACGCGCCATCTGAAATCCGGTTTCCGGCGCGGTGCGCGCGAAGCAGAAAGCGGTTACGGATGCATGCATCCGCAAGCGCGGGAGGATGAAACGAAATCATCGCGCGGGCGATGCTTCTTTGGAGGATGTGTCTTTCGCCGCAGAATGCGCGCCGCCGCAACAGCCAAGCCGGTCGAGCAGGCCGGTGAGCTTGAGCGCATCCGCATCCGACAGTTTCGAGCCGATGTGACGTTCGATGGCTGCCGAATATGAATTCCACATTTTTTTCTGCAACTCGCGCCCGGCGTCGGTGATTTCGACGAACAATCCGCGTTTGTCCATCTTGCACTCGCGGCGGACGGCGAGACCTTCTTCGACCAGCCGGTCGATCAGCCGCGAGGTCGAATATTGCGGCAGCAGCATCTGCTTTTCGAGTTCGACGGGACGCAATTCGCCGGACGGCGCGCGCGACAATTCGAGCAGCGCGTCGTACCAGGCCAGCGGCGGGAAACCTGCCTTCTTCAAATCCTGCTCGACGGCATCGAGCACACGGCTTTGCACCCGCATCAGGCGGATCCAGGCGTCCGTCGCTTCGGTGGAAGGTTTGCGTTTCATGGTCCAGCTCACCAATTCAACAACGAGTGTACCGCACTGAATGCAGGTGCATCAATGTTGACAGTTTCATGCAGCTGCATTTAATAGCCCGGCATTTCCTTGCCAAGCTCCTCAGAAAGGATGGCTCCCATGAAACTTTATTATTCGCCCGGCGCATGCTCGATGTCGCCCCATATCGCGCTTCAGGAAGCCGGTCTGCCCTACGATCTCGTCAAGGTCGATCTCAAGGCCAAGAAGCTCGAGGATGGCAGCGACTATCTGAAAGTGAACCCGAAGGGCCAGGTGCCGGCGGTCGTCACAGACAGCGGCCAGCTTCTCACCGAAGGTGCGGTCATCGTCCAGATGATCGCCGACAAGGCGCCGGGAAAAAATCTCGCGCCCGCGCATGGTTCGGACGAACGTTACCGCTTGCAGGAGTGGCTGAACTTCATCGGCAGCGAATTGCACAAGAACTTCGGGCCGCTGTTCCAGCCGGTTCTTTCCGACGATACCAAGCAGTTCTTCAAGGACCGCCTGATGGGCAAGTTCAAATATATCGACGGCGCGCTGGCGGGTAGGGACTACCTGATGGGCAATCATTTCACGGTGCCCGATGCCTATCTCTTCACGATGCTCGCCTGGGCGGACCGCATGAAGTTCGACCTTTCGGAGTTCAAGAATTTGACGGCGTACAAGGCGCGCGTCGCCGCACGTCCAAAGGTTCAGGAAGCCTTGATGGCAGAGGGTCTGTTGAAGGCGGCTTGAGGTTTCGGTGAGACAAAGAAAAAGGCCGGATCGTCGATCCGGCCTTTTTTATTGTCGATGCGCGGAAATTACGCCGCCATCTTTTTCGGCGCGAAGCGCGCGTAGAACGTCTCGCCCTTGGCAGCCATGTCGATCAGAAGTTTCGGCGGCGTGAAGCGCGAACCGTACTTCTTCTCCAGCTTCTGGCACAGCTCAACAAACTTCTTGGTGCCCATGAAGTCGATATAGGACAGCGTGCCGCCGGTGAACGGCGCGAATCCAAAGCCGAGGATCGAGCCGACATCGGCTTCGCGCGGATCGGTAATAACGTGATCCTCGACCGTCCGCGCGGCTTCCACCGCCTGCACCACCAGGAATCGCTGCTTCAATTCCTCGACATCGAGCATGTCGGGATCGAGGTGCTTCGGTTGCAGCGTTGTCAATTCCGGCCAGAGCTTCTTCTGGCCTTTGCCCTTCTCGGGATAGTCGTAGAAGCCCTTGCCGTTCTTGCGGCCGAGGCGTCCGCGCTTCTCGACCATCTCGACCAGAAGATTCTTCTGATCCTGTGCAATGGCGTTTGCGCCAAGATCGGCCTCTGTCGCTTTGAGAATCTTCAGCGCGAGATCGATGGCGATCTCGTCGTTGAGCGACAGCGGGCCGACCGGCATGCCGGCCATCTTGCCGACATTCTCGATCATCGCCGGCGGGACGCCCTCGAGCAGCATCTCGTAGCCCTCGCCGATGTAGCGCAGCACGCAGCGATTGGCGAAGAAGCCGCGCGAGTCGTTGACGACAATCGGCGTCTTCTTGATCTGGCGCACATAGTCGAGCGCGGTGGCAAGCGCCACATCGCCCGTGTTCTTGCCGACGATGATTTCGACCAGCATCATCTTCTCGACCGGCGAGAAGAAGTGAATGCCGATGAACTTCGACTGATCCTTCCACTCCTCGGCCAATGAATTGATCGGCAGCGTCGATGTATTGGTCGCGAAGATCGCTCCGTCACGCAGCAGCGGCTGCGCCTTGGCGTAGGTCTCCGCTTTCACCTTGCGATCCTCGAACACGGCTTCGATCACAAGATCGCAATCCTTGATCGCAGCGTAGTCCGCAGTTGCCGAGATGCGCGCGAGGATTGCGTCGCCATCCGGTTGCTTCATGCGCCCCTTTGCGACGAGACCGTCGATCACGGTCTTGGCGTGGCCCTTGCCGGTATCCGCGCTCGCCTGATCGCGATCGATCAGCACGACATCGATGCCCGCTTGCGCCGAAACAAAACCGACACTCGCACCCATGAAGCCCGCACCGATAATTGCGAGCTTCTTCACTTTCGTCGGCGGCACGTTCGCTGGACGGCGCGCGCCCTTGTTGAGTTCACCCATCGACACGAACAGCGAACGGATCATTGCCGCTGCTTCCTTCGAGCGCAGGATCTTCGAGAAGTAGCGCGACTCGACTCGCAACGCCGCGTCCATCGGCAACTGCAAGCCCTCGTACACGCACTGCATGATCGCGCGCGCGGCGGGATAGTTGTCGTAGGTCTCGCGGCGGAGAATTGCATTCGCCGGGGGGAAGAACTGCATTCCGCCCTTGGAGTAGACCGGCCCGCCCGGCAGCTTGAAGCCTTTTTCGTCCCAAGGCGCGACGGCCTTGCCGCCGGCCTTGATCCACTCTTTCGCCGTCTTGACGAGATCGGCCTGCGGGACGACCGCGCCGACGATTCCGTAACCCTTCGCCTTGTTGACGTCGATGGCATCGCCCTTGATGAGCATCTGCACCGCATCCATCGGCTGCATCATGCGCGGCAGACGCTGGGTGCCGCCGCCGCCCGGAAACAGACCGACCTTGATTTCGGGAAGACCGAGACGCGTCTTCGGATTGTCCGCCGCCACGCGATAATGGCAAGCGAGCGTCAGCTCGAAGCCGCCGCCGAGCGCGAGACCGTTGATCGCGGCAACCCACGGCTTGCCGCTTGTTTCGACGTTGCGAAGCGTCAGCGACAGCTCGCGAACGTTATCGAACACGAACTTGTTCGCGGCTTCCTCGCCTTTCGACTTCAGCATTTCGACGTAGGTCTGATTCATGCCTGTCAGCATGGTGAGGTCCGCGCCTGCGCAGAAGGCATCCTTGCCCGACGTGATGACGACGCCCTTGACCGCCGCGTCATCCGTCATCTGCTTGACGATGGCTGCGAGTTCGGTGCCGGACGTCTCGTCGATGACGTTCATCGGTTTGCCGGGAATATCCCAGGTGACGAGCGCGATGCCGTCGGAATCGATTTCAACCTTGAAATTCTTGTACGCCATGATTCCGCTCCTCAAACCCGCTCGATGATCGTTGCCGTGCCCATGCCGCCGCCGATGCACAGCGTGACGAGAGCGGTGTTTTTATTCGTGCGCTCGAGTTCGTCGAGAACCGTCCCGAGGATCATCGCGCCGGTCGCGCCGAGCGGATGGCCCATCGCGATTGCGCCGCCGTTGACGTTGATCTTGGCGGTGTCGATGTTGAACGCCTGAATGTAACGCAGCACGACGGAGGCGAAGGCTTCGTTCAGTTCGAACAGATCGATGTCCGACAATTTCATGCCGGAGCGTTCGAGCAGCTTCTTGGTGACGTCGACTGGCCCCGTCAGCATCATCGCAGGTTCCGAGCCGATATTGGCAAACGCGCGAATCTTCGCGCGCGGTTTCAGCCCGCGCTTCTTGCCGCCTTCGGCGTTGCCGATCAGCACGGCACCGGCACCATCGACGATGCCGGACGAATTGCCGGCGTGATGCACGTAGTTCACCGCCTCGATTTCAGGATGCGATTGGACGGCAACGGCGTCGAAGCCGCCCATCGCGCCCATCGCAGCGAACGATGCCTGTAACTGGCCGAGCGACTGCATCGTGGTGCCGGGGCGCATGTGCTCGTCGCGGTCGAGGATGGTGATGCCGTTGATGTCCTTCACGGGAACGACCGAGTTCTTGAAGCGGCCTTCCTTCCAGGCGGTATCGGCGCGCTTCTGGCTCTCGACCGCATAGCCGTCGACGTCGTCGCGCGAGAAGCCGTATTTCGTAGCGATCAGATCGGCCGCGACGCCCTGCGGCATGAAATAGGACGGCACCGCCATCGACGGGTCCATCGGCCACGCCGCGCCTGACGACATGATGCCGACACGGCTCATCGATTCAGCGCCTCCTCCAATGGTCATTTCATGCTGGCCGGACATCACTTGCGCAGCGGCAAAGTTCACGGCATCGAGACCCGATGCACAGAACCGATTGATCTGCACGCCCGGCACCGACGTGTCGAAGCCCGCATTCATCGCCGCGAAACGTGCGATGTCGCCGCCCGCCTCGCCGACCGGATCGACCACGCCGAGTACGACGTCGTCGATGGCGTTGGAGGCGAGATTGTTGCGCTCCTTTAGCGCCTTCAGCGGCACCGTCGCCAGCGCAAGCGCCGTGACTTCATGCAGCGAGCCATCGGACTTGCCTTTGCCGCGCGGCGTGCGAACGTGATCGTAGATAAATGCCTCAGGCATGAGAGCCTCCTTGCAAAGCGGTGATTTTCAACTTGCATGCCGGACTTGACCCGGCTTTCCCGTTCATCAAATCCCGAAACGGGCGCATGTCCAGCACAGAGCTGACATGCGCCTCGAAATCAGAATGCGTCGGCCGGCAATTCCATCATCGAGCCTGCGCCGGTCTGGATGCGCGTCAGTCGCAACGCGGTTTCCGGCAGCATCCGCTCCATGAAGAACTTGCCCGTGACGAGCTTAGACTTCAGATAAGGCTGCTCGCCCGAACTGGCCAGCTTGTTCTGCGCGACCCTTGCCATCTTCGCCCACATGTAGCCGAGCGTGACGAGACCGAGCAGATGCAGATATTCGGTGGACGCCGCACCGGCATTGTCCGGATTCTTCAGGCCGTTCTGCATCAGCCACATCGTCGCCTTCTGCAAATCCTGCACGGCAGCATTCAGCGGCGCGAGAAATGCCTTCATCGATTCATCCGCCGCATTGTCCTTCGCGAAAGACGTCACTTCGTTGAAGAATGCGGTCAGCGCGCGTCCGCCGTCCTTCGGCAGCTTGCGTCCGACGAGATCGAGCGCCTGAATGCCGTTCGCGCCCTCATAGATCATCGAGATGCGCGCATCGCGCACGAACTGCTCGACGCCGGTTTCCTGAATGTAGCCGTGGCCGCCATAGACCTGCTGCGCAGCAACTGCGTTGGCGAAACCGACATCGGTCAGCATGCCTTTCACTACCGGGGTGAGAAGACCCATGTGGTCGTCGGCTTCCTGACGTTCCTTCGGATCGCTGGAGCGATGCGCGAGATCGCTTTTCAGCGAGGTCCACACGACAAGTGCGCGCGCGGCTTCGTTGAAGGCGCGGATCGTCATCAGCGTGCGGCGAATATCCGGATGCACGATGATCGGATCGGCCGGCTTGTCGGGCGACTTCACGCCGGTGAGCGAACGACCCTGAAGGCGATCCTTCGCATAGGCCGCCGCGTTCTGGTAGGCGACTTCGGATTGTGCGAGACCCTGAACGCCGACGCCGAGACGCGCTTCGTTCATCATCACGAACATCGCCGCCATGCCCTTGTTCTCTTCGCCGACCAGCGTGCCGATGGCGTTGTCGAAATTCAGAACGCAGGTCGAATTGCCGTGAATGCCCATCTTGTGTTCGATCGAGCCGCACGACACGCCGTTCGGTGCGCTGGTCACAGCGCCGTTCGCATCGAGCTTCATCTTCGGCACAACGAACAGCGATACGCCCTTGATGCCAGCGGGTGCGCCTTCGATGCGCGCGAGCACGAGGTGAACGATGTTTTCCGACAGATCCTGTTCGCCGCCGGAAATGAAAATCTTGGTGCCGGTGATCTTGTAGGTGCCGTCCGCCTGTTTCACCGCCTTGGTGCGCATCAATCCGAGATCGGTGCCGCATTGCGGCTCGGTGAGATTCATCGTGCCGGTCCATTTGCCGGCAATCATGTTCGGAACGAACGTCTTCTTCTGTTCGTCGTTGCCGTGGACGAGAAGAGCCGCCATCGCGCCCTGCGTCAGCCCCGGATACATCGAGAACGCCATGTTGGCGGACATCATGAATTCGTTGACCGGCTGCGCCAGCGTGACCGGAAGCCCCTGCCCGCCATACTGCGTGGGCCCGACGAGGCCGAGCCAGCCGCCTTCGCCGAGCTGCTTCCAGGCGTCCTTGAAGCCTTTCGGCGTGGTGACACGGCCGTCATCGTGACGCGTGCAACCTTCGAGATCGCCGACGCTGTTAAGCGGATGCAGAACTTCTTCGCTCAGTTTCGCAGCTTCATCGATAATGGCTTCGCGCACATCGGCAGACGCGTCGGCGAAACCCGGAAGGTTGTTATATTTGTCGATCTGGAACACGTCGTTGAGAAGGAAACTCACGTCTTCCACGGGGGCCTTGTAAATCGTCATGGGAATCTCTCAGTTCTGAGCGGAAGCAAGGCGGGCAAGTTGTTCGCCCATCAAGCGGTGAAGCAGGTTGATCGCTTTCAGAGGCCGCACCATCACCTTGAAATGCGTGATGCGTCCGTCGTCGGCGAAAGTAATCATGTCGACGCCGTTCAATTTGATGCCGTCGATCTCGTTCTCGAATTCCAGCACGGCGGAATTTTTGCCGCGCCACTCATTCAGGTAGCGGAAGCCGGGACCGCCGAGCACATCTTCGGCGCTCTTGAGATAGGCAAATGTTATTTCGCGTCCGCGCTGCGGCGTGTGCACGACCGGGCTCTCAAACACGGCATCGGGATGCAGCAACTCCCACAACGCTGCGTGATCGCGCGACTGGATGCAGTGGTACCAACGATCAAGACCGTTCATCGAAACACCCTTGGAGAAAGCTGCACGGTTATGTCACGCCGATATGACGGAATGTAAGGCGGCCGATGCGAGACATAGTACCGCTCCTTGCGACGTTATGTCTGGCTTGCCGGAGCAACCGCTCCGAACGCGATCAGAACCAATGCAAGCGCGAGCAGCATCCAGCCCGGATGCCGTCCGCGCGTTGCCCAAAAGTTTCCGGCTGCGCCGAACAGATAGGTCGCGCCGACCAAGAGGCAGACAAAAAGTCTCGCCTGCGCGCCGAGGATCGTCGCCGATGCCAGCGCAACGCCGCCGGCAAACCAGACGATCGTGCTGAAATGAATGAGAGGCGGCACAAGCCTGCGCACCGTTGCGGAAAATTTTCGACTTCCCGCTGTGACGTCCGCGAACGGCCGGACGATCAGGCGTTGGACGACTACGCCGTGCGCAATCGCAACGACCGCGCCGATCAAGCCAGCCAGTTCCAGCGCCAGGTTCTGCCAAGGCATTTCCGTACACCTCTGTACGGAGCCTAGCTTCAGCCGGCGAGATGTGTCAATACACTTGTGTATGGTCGATTCAGCAGACACCGCCGTTGTTAAAGACCGGCTCACCCGGGACCAGTGGATCGTCCACGGGCTACGGACCCTTGCCCGGCAGGGCGAAGGCGCCCTGAAAACCGGGATGCTGGCGTCCGGGCTAAATGTCTCAAGAGGCAGCTTTTACTGGCATTTCGAGAGCATCGCCGACTTCCGCGCACAGCTTCTGGCGACGTGGGAGGAGCGCGCGACAGAGGGGGTCATCCGGGAAATCGATTCGTCCATCGTTGGGCCGGCGCGGCTGACCTATCTCATGAAGCTCGCATTCAACGAGGATCGCAGCCTGGACCGGGCTTGTCGCGCTTGGGCCGCGACCGATCCTGAGGCTGCCAAGGTTGTCGCAAACGTCGACGCAAGGCGCATCGCCTACATCGCAAAACTTCTCCGCGAATCGGGTGTCAGCGCCGAAAAAACCATGCCCCGCGCCGAATTCATCTACTGGGCCTATGTCGGCCAGTCGTCCGTCATGCACATCGCGCATTCATCGATCACCGAAGCCGACCTCGACGACCTCAGCGGCCTGTTCGCAACAGCCTCGGGCCGAAGCGGCTAGACACACGATGTTTCGGCGGCATGAGTGCCGTTCTTAACCGCTTTTTTACCCTAACAATTAAAAGTCGTTACCGGGATCGGCCGTCCCGCGCGCGAAATTCCTAAATCTCTTCAAGGGCGCAGGGTGGCTGAAGCGTTGAGGCAGGAGCCTCGCGCCGTTTACCGGGCCAAGGCATGACATCGCGCGTATCGTGGAGTGTTGACGGAATAGAGCCATCGGTCCGCGAAAGGGCAGAAGCCGCCGCCCGCCGCGCCGGCATGTCGCTCGGCGACTGGCTCAATTCGACGATCGGCAGCCCCAACGACGCGCAAGACGTGGCGGACATTCACCGGCGTCTCGATTCCATTTCGCGCCAGATGGAAAACATTTCGCGCGCACCGAATGGATCGAAAAGCGATCCCGGCGTTGCGCGGCAGTTGAACGACGCTATCTCGCGTCTCGACGAGCGGCTCTCGCAAATTTCCGGGCGGACTTCATCGCCTTCCAATCAAGCGGCGCCTTCCTACCGTCCGTCGCCATCGATTGCCGCACCTCAGATGCAGCAGCAGATGGATTTCTCCATCGCTGAAATCGTCGCGCGCCAGGGCGAACTCGACGGCGCGCCGCGCGCCATGCCGTCACGCATGACGCCGATGATGCCCGCGCCGACATTTGTCGCGCCCGTTTACGCGCCGCCGATGCAGCCGCAGGCCGACTTCTCCGGGCTCGAGCGGCAGTTGTCGCACATGACCGACCGCATCGAGATGCTGCGCCGGCCGGATCCGATCATGGAACAATCCATCGCGTCGTTCCGCAGCGAATTGGCCGACATCCGTCACGCCATTATGGACGCAATGCCGCGCCGCGCGATTGAGTCGCTTGAAAGCGAAGTGCGCTCGCTGGGACGGCGCATCGATGAGACGCGATCCGGTGGCGTTGATGGTGCCGCTCTGTCCGGCGTCGAGCGCGCACTTGCCGAAATCCGCGGCGAACTGCGGTCGCTGACGCCCGCCGAAAAACTCACCGGCTTCGACGAAGCGATCAACCATCTCGGCGCGAAGATAGACATGATCGTTCGCACAAGTCCCGATCCGGGTATCATGCATCAGCTTGAAGATGCCATCGCGGCGTTGAAGCTGATCGTCTCGAACATCGCTTCCAACGACGCGCTGCATCAGCTCGCCGATCACATCCAGATGCTGTCGGCCAAAGTCGATCAGGTCGCGCGATCCGGCGGCAGCGAAATTCTGTCGGCGCTCGAACAGCGCATCGCCACGCTGACGTCAGCATTAGAGTCGCGCGAGCGCCCAGCGGCTGGCGATTCCAGCTATTTCGACAATGCCGTGCGGAACATCTCCGACCGCCTCGACAGCCTTCAAGTCGGCGGCGACAGTGCATCGTCGCTCGGCCATGTCGAACAGCGCGTACATCATCTGCTCGAACGCCTCGAACACTCCGGCGCCAGTGGCGGAAATCTCGGCCGCGTCGAGGAGGCGCTTTCCGATATTCTGCGTCATCTCGAGCAACAGCGCCTCAATGCGGCAGCGGGCCAGCCCGCCATGCCGATGGATGGTGCGGTTGCCGACACGATCAAGCGTGAACTGACCGACATGCGCTACAGCCAGTCGGAAACCGACCGGCACACTCAGGACTCGCTTGAAGTCGTCCACTCGACGCTCGGCCACGTCGTCGATCGCCTCGCCCAGATCGAAGGCGATCTGCGCGAGGTGCGTTCGGCGCCGCGCGCCGTACAATCACCGGAAGCCGTTCGCCGCGAAGCCGTTGCACCGGAGTCCGCACGCCCGCAAGCTGCAATGCCGCGGCCCGAATTGCCAAATCCCGCTGCTGCGCAGCCTCCGATTGCGCGATCTCAAATCTCCGAAGACCGCCCGTCTGCGGCTCCGACGATGGCGGATGTCACCATTGCCGGCGAACACATCGGTGTCGCCGAACCGTCGCCCGCCACGCGTCCTCCGTCGGCCGCGCGCAACCCGATCGATCCGAGTCTTCCGCCGGATACGCCGCTTGAGCCCGGCACGCGGCCGCAGCAGATGCGCGGCACATCGACTCCATCCGAACGAATTGCAGCTTCCGAAATTGCTCTGAGCGAAATCCCGGCCGGCACGCGCGAGCCCGTCAGCACGTCCAACTTCATTCAGGCCGCACGCCGCGCGGCACAGGCCGCAGCAACCGCACCCGAGAAACCTGCGGCCAAGAAAGCCAATCGCGTGACATCTCTCAATGACGCCGCGCGAACGGCTGCGAAGGTCGCAGCCACCGGCGAATCGCCGCTGTCGTCGAAAATCCGGGGATTGCTCGTCGGCGCCAGCGTCGTTGTGATCGTGCTCGGCACCGTCAAGTTCGGCATGAACCTTCTCAACGGACGCGACACTAGCCCGCCGGCGGCATCCTCCGAGTCCAGCGACGCCGCGCCATTGGTGCTGCCGTCGGCGCGCGAGGGCGAACCGCATTCGGATAATGTCTCGCCGATCACGCCGTCGATGACCTCACCGACACCGATTGACCGTCAATCGATGAACGGCACATCTCCTCTGGCGGCTCCAGCTCAACCCGGCGTCACTGTGGCGCCGAAGCCGCCTGCCGCCAATCCTCAGCCTTCACCGGATATCACCGGCTCGATTGCCGCGCCGTCTGAACGTGTCTCCGTGACAATGCCGCCGGTCGCAGCACCGCATGCGAAGGCCGTCCTCACCCCGGTCTCCGACAGGATTCCCGAAAGCATCGGCAGCGCCGCGCTTCGCACAGCTGCGAGCAAAGGCGATCCGGCCGCAGCGTTCGAGATCGGCGTGCGCTATTCGGAAGGCAGAGGCGTGGCCGCAAACTACGAAGAAGCCGCGAAATGGTATGCGCGTGCGTCGGACGGCGGTATCGTTCCGGCGACCTTCCGTCTCGGCGCTCTCTATGAAAAAGGCCTCGGCACCAAGAAGGATGTCGAGGCTGCGCGGCGGTATTACATGCAGGCCGCTGAACGCGGCAGCGCCAAGGCAATGCACAATCTTGCTGTGCTTGACGCCGACGGTGGCTCAAGCGGCCCGAACTACAAGGGAGCCGCACAATGGTTCCGCAAGGCAGCCGAGCGCGGTGTTGCCGACAGCCAGTTCAACCTCGCGGTCCTTTACGCGCGTGGCATCGGCGTCGAACAGAATCTCGCCGAGTCCTTCAAATGGTTCAGCCTTGCGGCCGCGCAGGGCGACGCCGAATCGGGCCGCAAGCGGGACGATGTCGCCAAGCGTCTCGATCCGCAGTCTCTGGCCGCAGCGAAGCTCGCAATCCAGACCTTTACGCCCGAAACACAGCCCGACGAAGCCATTGCGACCGGAGCGCCTGCGGGCGGATGGGACGCGGCACCTGCGCCGAAGACGTCGGCCAAGAGTTCTGACAAGGCCACCAAGACCAAAAGCGCGGCCCGTTAATCTCGATTATTTACCAGCCCCGAATCCGCCCTGCGCGGTCGCGGCTGCGCGATGGCAAAAACGGTCTAAAGCCAAATTCTTTAACCCCCGCGTGCTCATTATCGGTTATGGAGAGACGCGGCGCATGATCCGCGTCGCGGCCATTTGAATCGCTGCGAGAGGTGAAGTGCGTCTCGCGCCTAACCCAAGCGAACGCGCGTGCAGCTCTTCCTCCCGATCGCCGACATTCCGGTCAATATTTTCCTCATCCTGGCGATGGGCGGAGCGGTCGGGTTCGTCTCCGGTATGTTCGGAATCGGCGGCGGCTTTCTGATGACGCCGCTGCTCATCTTTATTGGCATCACACCGGGCGTCGCCGTGGCATCGGTTTCGAGCCACATCGCGGCGTCGTCGTTTTCGGGCGCGCTATCCTACTGGCGGAGGCGCGCCATCGATCCCGCACTGGCTGGAGTTCTGCTCGGCGGCGGCATCGTCGGCACTGTCGTCGGCGTGTGGCTGTTCACGCTGTTACGCAAAGTCGGCCAGCTCGATCTGATGATCGGATTGTCCTACGTCATCTTGCTGAGCGGCGTCGGCGGACTGATGTTCTGGGAGGGCGCGCGCGCAATCTGGCGCGCACGGCGCGGCGAAATCGCACCGACCCGCCGTGTGCGTGCACAGGGCTGGATCCTCGGCCTGCCGATGAAGATGCGCTTCAAACGCTCAAAGATTTACCTCTCGGTCATTCCTGTCGCGGGCGTCGGACTCATTATTGGGTTTCTCGGTGCCATCATGGGCATTGGCGGCGGATTCCTGCTGGTGCCAATCATGATCTACGTACTTCGCATTCCGACCGCGACCGTGATCGGCACGTCGATGGTGCTGACGCTGGTCACGATGATGATTGCAACGGTGCTTCACGCCTCGACAAATCATCTGGTCGATGCCGTGCTCGCTTTGGTGCTCATGGTCGGCGGTGTCGTCGGTGCACAGTTCGGCGCGCGCGCGGGGCAGAAAATCCGCAGCGAGCATCTGCGATTGCTGCTCGGCCTCCTTATTCTTTCCGTCGGCATTCGCTTTGCGGTTCAACTGATCGTCCGGCCCGACGAACTGTATTCCATCCGCGATCTGGGGTTGGGCGGATGAGGACCATCGCTCGCATTGCCGTCATCGCCGCCGCCGTTGTCGCAGCGGCAAGCGACGTGTGTGCCGAAAATCTGATCGTCTCGGTCTCCAATCACCGCGTGACGGTGACACCGAACTATGCCGGCGAAGAACTCGTACTGTTCGGTTCTGTCGAGCGCGATGCGAAGTCGCTGCCGGACAACACGAGCTACGACATCGTCGTGACCGTCACGGGGCCGCGCTCCGACATGGTGACGCGGCGCAAGGAACGAAAACTCGGTATCTGGGTGAACACCGATTCGAGAGAGTTCGTCGCGGCACCGAGCTATCTCGGCATTTTCTCCAATAGACCGATCGACGCCATCGCGCCGCCCGATGTGCAGAGGCGTCAACAGCTGGGTCTGAACAACGTGCTGCTGCCGCAGAAGATCGGCCACGACATCGCCAACGTTGTCGCAAGCGATCCGTTCAGGTTTGCGTTCGTGCGATTGCGCGCCGAAAGCGAGCTGTATCGCGAGCAGAGCGGTGCCGTGACATTTCTGACGCCGACATTGTTTCGCACCGGCATCCCTTTGCCTGCGGAAGTGCCGATCGGAACTTACAACGTCGATATCAAGCTGTTCGCCAACGGCGCGCTGGTCACGAAATCAGAAACTGCGTTCGAGATCGTCAAGGTCGGTTTCGAGCAGTTCATTGCAAACTCGGCGCGTCAGCACGGCTTCCTGTACGGGCTTGCGACGGCTCTCATGGCGCTGATGACCGGATGGCTTGCGTCGATCGTGTTCCGGCGAGACTAGTCAGAAGAGAAATCCCGCGAACATCCCGGCGACGCAGACAATCATCGCTGTCGTCGATACCCACCCAAGCCAATAGAGTGGGCCTGCGACGACAAATTTATTCATGACGTCGTGCCGCCGCGCCATGAACATAAGCAGTATCATCACCGGGATCGCCAGCACGCCGTTAATCACTGCGCTCCAATAAAGCGCAGAGATGGGACTGATCGGAGTAAAATTCAGAAGAATACCGATGCCGGCGGACAGTGCGAGCACAGCATAGAATGAAACTGCCTCACGCGGCTTGCGCGCGAGACCCACGGTCCATTTCCGTCCTTCGCCAATCGCGTAAGCGGCAGACCCTGCAAGAACCGGCACCGCGAGCAATCCCGTGCCGATGATTCCAAGCGCAAAAATAAATTCTGCGAATACGCCGGCAATGGGGCGCAATGCTTCCGCCGCCTGCGCGGACGTTTCGATGTTCGTATTGCCGGTTGCATGAAGCGTGGCAGCGGCGGTGATGATGATCGAGACGGCGATGAGATTTGAAAACGCCATGCCGGCAACCGTATCGACGCGAATACGATGAAATTCCCTCTCGGCTCCGTAGTGTTTCTCCGCGAGCGGCCTTTTCTTGCTGTCAACGCGCTGATCCTCCGCCTCCTGCGAGGCCTGCCAAAAAAACAGATAGGAAGAAATCGTCGTGCCGAGGAGGGCGACCAGCGTTGTCAGAAATGCTGACGACCACTCAATGTAAGGAATTACGATGCCGCGCACGGCATCACCCCACGAGACTTTTGCAAAGAACAGCGCCGCGACATAGGCGAACAGGCTAAGTGTCAGCCATTTCAGAACTTTGCTATAGCGCGCGTAGTCGAGAAATATTTGAGCGGCGACCGACGTGACGCCGAACACCACCACATAAAAAATGCCCGAACCGCCGATCAGGAGTTTGAGCGCGTCGCCCATCGCCGCCAGATCGGCAGCGATGTTGATTGTGTTGGCGATGAACAGCAGCGCGATGATGAAATTCAGGACCAACGGCGAATAGTGCCGGCGGACATTCCCGGCAATGCCCTGACCTGTGATCCGCCCCACGCGCCCGGAGATTTCCTGAATCGCCACCATCAGCGGAAACGTAAACAGCATTGTCCAGCCGATGCCGTAACCGATTTGCGCTCCGGCCTGGCTATAAGTGCCGATGCCCGACGGGTCATCGTCTGAAGCGCCCGTGACAAGGCCGGGGCCGAGCGCCTTCAGGAAACTGCGAGGCGAGAACGGATTGTGGTGCTTTGGCGCCGCCGGCGGCGGCTTCTCATTCTTCTTGCGATGATCGGTTTTTCTTTGACGCATGCCGTGCCCCCAAGCCGATCGGCAACACAGTGGCCTTCGTAAAATTCCGCGTCAAAAGACTAGTAGCAGCGCGCCGCCGAAATTGCGTGGACGCGCCGGTCGCCAAGCACATGCGCGGTAAAATCGAGCGCACGAAAAACCGCCTCGAATGCAGCATCGCGAATGCTCAGGCCGCCCGTATAAGAGCCGAACGCCGGCATGACCACGCGCTCGCCATCACTTGCGAAACACCGCCGCTCGACCGATCGCCCGCGGGTCGAAACGCGCGCCTTCGGATGCAGATGACCTGCAATCTCACCGCACGAACCCGTCGGCTCATGGCGGAACACAATCGAGCCGATTGCAATTTCCTCGGCAACGACGCCGCCGATCTCACGCGGCAACGCCGGATCGTGATTCCCGGAAATCCAGATCCAGTCGCGTCCAGCCTGCAACGCTTTGATTGCGTCACTGTCTTCTAGCGACAGACGCGTATGCGCCTCGCGGTCGTGGAAACTGTCACCGAGAGCGATCACGGTGCGCGGATCGTGCCGGACGATCACATCGTTCAGACGCGCCAGCGTCGCTGCCGTGTCGTAAGGCGGCAAGAGAACGCCGCGTTCAGCAAAGCTCGATCCTTTTTCAAGGTGCAAATCCGATACGATCAGAATGCGCGCATCTTCCCAATAAAGCGCGCCCGAAAGATCGGCCACGAAATCTGCATCGAGAATGCTGACCAACGCCGTCCGCGCGTCGAGCGCATCTTCAAAAATGTCTTCGTGCTGCGCCCCGGCGATCACTTCATATTCCGCTATTTCTTCGACATCGCTTCCTTGACGAGTTCATCGGCTGCTTCCGCCAGCAACTCGTCCGATGCTTCGCCATAAACTGCTTCGCGGCCGATTTCCAGCATCACCGGCACGGCGAGCGGAGACACGCGATCGAGTTCCTTATGCGTGATTCGGCCTTTGATTCGCACCAGCATATCGCTCAGGCGGCGAATATCCAGCAATCCTGTCGCCGCGTCTGCCCGCGCCGCGCGCAGCAGCACATGATCCGGCTGATGTTTTCGCAAAACGTCATAGACAATATCCGTCGAGAACAGCACCTGACGGCGGGATTTTTCCTCGCCGGTGAAACGCCGCGCGATGAGCCCGGAGATGACCGCGCACGTTCGGAACGTGCGTTTCATCAACGCGGATTCCGCGAGCCACGCTTCGAGATCGTCGCCGAGCATATCCGGATCGAACAGTGCGGCGAGATTCAATCGCCCGCTGCGGATCATCGACGAAACATCGCCAAGCCCCCATACGGCAAGTGCGTATTCGTTGGCGACAAAACCCAATGGCTTGGCCCGCGCACGTTCCAGCCGCCGCGTCAGCAGCATACCGAGCGTCTGATGCGCCAGACGCCCCTCGAACGGATAGCAGACAAGATAGAATTTATCTGCGCGCGGAAATGTCTCGACGACGAGTTCGCGCGGATCAGGCACGCGCGAGAAGGCCGTTTGCAGCGACAGCCAATCCTGCACCTGGTCGGGCAATCGCTTCCATGCGCGGCGATCGGCCAGCAACAATCGCACGCGCTCGGCGAGATACGTCGAGAGCGGAAATTTTCCGCCCATGTAGGACGGCACCTTGGCGTTGGCGTCGTTGGTCCGCGAAACGTAGACCTCGTCTTCCATCAACGCTTCGTAACGCACGACTTCACCGCTGAAGACGAACGTATCGTTCGGGACAAGTCCTTCGATGAAATACTCCTCGATCTGACCAAGCACGCGCCCGCCGCGCGCGATTGCTCCTGTCGATCCTGATGCTTTGCTTCTGCTGCCGCGCACGAGCTTCACTTTGAGCATCGGCTCTTCGACGATGGTGCCGACGTTAAGGCGATAACTTTGCCGTACACGAGGATTTGCCACGCGCCATCGTCCGCTTTTGTCCTGCTTGATCTTGGCAAAACGCTCGTAGCTTTTCAGCGCATAGCCGCCAGTTGCGACAAAATCGATAACATCGTCGAAATCCTTGCGCGGCAGATCGGCGTATGGCGCGGCGCTTCTCACTTCGTCGAACAGCTCGTCGGCCAAAAACGGTTCGCCGCAAGCTCGGCCCAGCACATGCTGCGCCAGAACATCCAGCGCCCCGGTCCGCTGCGGCGGCGTATCCTGCGCATTCTCGGCGACTGCGTCGATGGCCGCCCTGCATTCCAGAACTTCAAAACGGTTCGCCGGCACCATCACGGCCCGCGACGGCTCGTCGAGACGATGATTGGCGCGGCCGATCCGCTGCATGAGCCGTGACGCGCCTTTCGGCGCGCCGACGGTGATGACGAGATCGATGTCGCCCCAGTCGATGCCGAGATCGAGCGAAGAGGTCGCGACAACGCCGCGCAGTTTTCCGGCGGCCATTGCATCCTCGACTTTGCGGCGTTGCCCGACATCCAGCGACCCATGATGAAGCGCGATGGCGAGATTGTCGTCGTTCATCCGCCACAGGTCCTGAAACAGCATTTCGGCCTGCGCGCGGGTGTTGACGAAAATCAGCGAGGTCTTGTTCTTTGCGATCAGATCGTAGATTTCGCCGAGCGCATGCCGCGCCATATGCCCCGCCCAGGGCAGCCGCTCTTTCGTATCCAGCATTTCGACGATAGGAGCAGCGCCTGCGTCTGCGATCACAAGGTCTGCGAGATTCTCAGTGCCGGTTTTTTGCGGAACGAGATAGCGCCGCAGATCGTCCGGGAACGCGACCGTCGCAGACAGGCCCGTCGTCGTAACTTGCGGCGCGAGTTGCCAGAGCCGCGCGAGCCCAAGCGAGAGCAGATCGCCGCGCTTCGACGTCACCAGCGCATGCAATTCGTCGAGCACGATTCGCTTGAGCGATGAAAACAGATACGGCGCGTCATCGGACGACAGCAGCAGCGCGAGCTGCTCCGGCGTCGTCAGCAGAATGTCCGGCGGATATTTTCGCTGCCGCTGACGGCGGGACACCGGCGTGTCGCCTGTTCGCGTCTCGACGCGGATCGGCAGCTTCATGTCGGCGATCGGCCGCTCGAGATTTCGCGCGATGTCGACCGCGAGCGCCTTGAGCGGCGATATGTAAAGCGTGTGAAGGCCGCTGCTGCGCGTCACGCCTCGCCCGGTTGAAGCCGTGATCGCCGTTGATGAACTTGCCCGTCCGCTCAGTTCCACCAGCGTGGGCACAAATCCGGCCAGCGTCTTTCCCGCCCCGGTCGGTGCAATCAGCAGCGCGGAGCGATTCTCACGGGACTTTTCGAGCAGAGCGTATTGATGGACACGCGGCGACCACCCGCGCGCGGTGAACCAGCGCAGAAAAACATCCGGCAGCGGCTTTTGAGACGGTTTCGGAGCATCCACGTAAGACAAGTATGCCGTTGCCCGCGCGCGGTCGAGGGTGTGAAAAAATCGCGATTTTTCGCTGAATTAGCGGCCGATCTGCGGCAATTTGGCTCAGGTGTGACTGGGCAGCCACAGACGCCCGCCTTCAAAGCCGCTAGGTATTTGACGCAATGCGGGATTCCCGAAAGCTCCTGAAAATCCTGATGATCGCTGCGGCGTCTGCCGGCGGTGCCGATGTCGCATGGGCAACGGATTTGCCGGCGCGTGTCTATACCAAGGCACCTGTACCCTCGGCCGTGTTCGACTGGACCGGCGGCTATGTCGGCGTGAACGTCGGCGTTGCGGTCGGCGGCGAAGGCAATTCCGCGCTGAACATTCCCGGATTTCCATCCGCAGAGACGTTCAATCTCGCGTCGGCTGGCGTACTCGGCGGCGTGCAGGCGGGATACAATTATCAATTCGGCAACTGGGTGGTCGGCGCAGAGGCGGACGTCCAGGGCATCGGCAACGAGAAGCACACCAACTGCATTCTCACCTGTAACGTCGTCAGCAGCGCCACCGTCAGTCAGGATTTGTCGTGGTTCGGAACGGTGCGCGGACGCGTCGGCTACGCGACGGGACCGATCCTGAACTATTTCACGGGCGGCTTCGCCTATGGCGGCGTGCGCACCAGCGACGCCGAAGTCCTCGGCGGTGCCCCCGCAGGCAGCGTTGCTTTCAATCGCACCAAAACGGGCTACGTGCTCGGCAGCGGTCTTGAAGCGGCTATCGGCGGCAACTGGACCGCAAAGATCGAATATCTTTACGTCGATCTCGGCAGCACCGCCGACAGCTTCGTTCTCGGCGGCACGCCGCATGTTCTGAACACGGAAGTACGCGAAAATGTCTTCCGCGCCGGCCTGAACTATCGCATCGGCGGCCCACGCACGATCTACGCGGCGATGCCGGCGGCAAACTGGCGCGGATTTTACGCGGGCGGCAATGGCGGATCAGGTATCGCGCGCGACGAGACGGTTCATAGCGTCGCCGGCGCCGGTCTCAACAACAGTCTCGACCTCGCGCCGCGCGGTTTCATCGGCGGTCTGCAAGCCGGTTACAACTGGCAATACGGCAACTGGGTGTACGGCCTCGAAGGCGACATGCAGGGATCGCGGCAGATTACGGATCGCAGCTGCCTTGAGACTTGTACGGCAGCGAGCATTGCCAATTTCCGTCAGCGGCTCGAATGGTTCGGCACCGCGCGCGGACGCGTCGGCTATGGCGTCGGCCCAACCCTGTTCTATGCGACAGGCGGCCTCGCCTATGGCGGCGTGCGAACGCGCGTCACCGAAAACATCGTAGGGCTCGGCGTCAACGGCACCGCGACGGTCGATAACGTGCGCGCCGGTTATGCAGCGGGCGTCGGCATCGAGACGCCGCTGGAAGTCTTCGACTGGTTCACGCCCGGACGCTGGACAGTAAAGAGCGAGTATCTCTACATCGATCTCGGCAACAGCTCGGACAATTACGTCCTCAACGGCGTTCCGCACACGCTGACGACCAACGAACAGAACCATCTGTTCCGCACCGGTGTAAACTACCGGTTCGACGCGCCGGTCGCCGCGAAATACTGACCCTTCTTACTTCGTTGCCGTAACGACGAGACCGGGGACGGGATCGCCAGCCTCGATGCGCGTCGATGCGGGAGCGATCGCGCAAACTTCTAGTCTCGCAGCATTGATCGTCTTACGAAGATAGTCCGCGCTATGCGCGTAACGCAGCGACGGCCCCAGAATGAATCCTTCGCCGTCGTGAGTCTCCACCGTGAATGCGACCAGTCCCTGCGGCTTGAGCACACGAGAGGACTCGGCCATCAGGGGCTCAAGATCGCCGACATAAACAACGGCATCGGCGGCAAGAATGAGATCTGCACTTCCAGCAGGTTCCGCGCGCAGACCCTGCAACATGTCGGCAACATCGAGCCGCGCGTAAAGTCCCGTCGCGCGTGCACGGTCGATCATGCCAGCGGACAGATCGACGCCGATGAACTCGTCTACCAGCGAAGCGAACTCCCGCGCAGCCAGTCCGGTGCCGCATCCCAGATCGAGTGCGCGCTTGAAATGCGCCGGCAGTTTTGCCGCGTGTCGCGCCGCAAGCCCGGCTTTCAATAAAATTTCCGGGCCGCGATAGCCGAGATCGTTGAGCAGCGTCTTCTCGAACTTCGGCGCATATTGGTCGAACAACGCGCGCACATAGCCCGGCGGCATTTCGGATAGTGTTTCCTCCCCAAGACGCATCAAGCGCAGCTTCGCACCGTGGCGGTCTTCGGGATCGGCATCGCGGGCACGGCGATAGGCAATGATCGCCGCATCGCGCTCGCCAAGCTGCTCGCGAAGGTCGCCCAGCGAAAACCACGCGGACGCGAAATTCGGTTCGAGTTCCGCCGCCTGCGTCATCAGGTCCGCTGCGCCGTTCAGATCGCCGCGCAACTGCAAATCGCGCCCGAAATCGTAGCGGCGGTCGGCGATCAGGTTTCCGGACGAGAGGAATAGGATATTTGCCATAGGAGCGAAGGCATCCCCCAACGTGACGCGCCAGACAGCAACGGTACGCGATGCCTCTTATATTCGAGATAGGCCGGCAAGGCATATTGAACCCAGTCCCCGCCGACCGGCGGCTGGAGACATTTGAACGAATGTTAATCTCCGAAGGCGCAAAACCGTCGCTCGAACCCGCCGATAGCCATTGACGCCGACGAGACGGTTCCCCATGTGCGTGCTATCGTGCGAAGCACGCAGCCACTTGGGAGACCATCGATGCCGGACGACGTGAGAGAATTGCCAGCCAGAGACGACAACCTGTCGCGCTTTCTCGGCGGTTCGCCATTGGCCGTATTTGTGCGGCTGGTGCTGTTGTCGGTGCTCGTCGGCGTCGTGCTCGCCGCGATCGGCTTCGATCCGTGGAATATTCTCTACAGCATCCGCCGTCTGTTCGACTGGATCTACAATCTCGGCTTCGACTTCATCAACGGGCTGTGGCGTTACTTTCTGCTCGGTGCGGTGATCGTTGTGCCGATCTGGCTGATCTCGCGGCTGTTTCATACCCAGCAGCCGCCACGCCGCTAAGTCTTAGACCGGCCAAGGCTCCGCCGTGATCGTCGCCGCATCAGCGCCGACGATTTCGGACAGCGAGTCGCGGCCGGTCCGGCGCAGCGTCGAGAGCAGATCGGTCTTGATACTGTCGACGAGGCCGAGCCCCTTGTAGATCAGCGACGAATAGAGCTGGATCAAAGTAGCGCCGGCGCGGATTTTCATCAGCGCCGCGCCGCCGCTATCGATGCCGCCGACACCGATCAGCGGAAATGCACCTTCGCATCTCACATAAGTTTCCGCGACCATTCGCGTCGATAGCCGCAGCAGCGGACGGCCTGACAATCCGCCGGCCTCCGTTGCGCGAATCTTGTCGCGGAGCGTATCCGGCCGCGACAACGTGGTGTTGCCGACGATCATGCCATCGACACGGCGCGAGCGCGCGATGTGAACCACGTCGTCAAGCTCCGGCAATGTTAGGTCGGGCGCGATCTTCAGGAGCAAAGGCGAGTCACCCGCATTCTTGCGAACACGTTCACGCGCGTCGACGACACGCGCCAGCAAATCGTCGAGGGCTGCGGCCTGTTGCAGATTGCGCAATCCCGGCGTGTTAGGTGACGATACGTTGACCGTGAAATAGCTCGCGACCGGCGCGAACAGTTCGATCAGGCGCACATAGTCCGCTGTGCGATCCGTGGAATCCTTGTTGGCTCCGATATTGACGCCGACGATGCCGCCGAGACGCGCGCGCGCTGCCAGACGCCGCAGCACGGCTTCGGCCCCGTCATTGTTGAAGCCCATGCGATTGATGACGCCGGAATCTTCTTCCAGCCGGAATAATCGCGGACGCGGATTGCCGTCCTGCGGCTTCGGCGTCACTGATCCGATCTCGACAAATCCGAAGCCGAGCCGGAGCAATGCATCCGGCGCTTCAGCGTTTTTGTCGAAACCCGCCGCCATGCCGATCGGGTTTGGGAAATTCAGACCGAAAGCGCGTGTCGCGAGTTTCGGATTGTCCGGCCGCGCTTTCGACGGCGGCAGCATTCGCAGCCCGCCGATCGCAAGACGATGCGCGTCCTCAGGATCGAGCCGTCTCAACAGCGGCAAAGTGAGTGCGTCGAATGCGCGGATCACGGCACCAGCTCCGGTACAACATGCGATCCGTCTGCGCGGTTTCGCAACGCGTATACGTCTTTAGCCGCCCCTATATCGAGATCGCCGTAAAGATGCGGAAACAGGTCGCCCCCGCGCGATGGCTCCCACTTCAAGGCATCGCCGAGTAGATCGGCATCGATCGCGATCAGAAACAGTCCCGCCTGGCCCGAAAAATGTCTGGCAAGCGTCCCCTCGACCTGCGCCGCCGTCGAAAAATGAATAAAGCCATCGCGCCGGTCGTCGGCGCTGCCGCGATAG
>BFBZ01000684.1_pt1 | contig 28492 bp, 21 predicted proteins | sample 1888401 | NCBI WGS metagenome assembly BFBZ01 (sample SAMD00112614, study PRJDB3348) | symbiont metagenome | host: Chara braunii
GGTGGTCCCGCCGTAACGATCGCTATGGAATAGCCGTTCGCCAGCGACGGGTTTCGATCCTACCTTTCGCCGTTGCCGATCGAAAGGATCGCGATAAACGACAGTGCGGCACCGGCGCCATTCGTCGGCAGGTCTTCGATCGCCTCGATCGAACAGACTGGCCTCGTGGCGAGCATATTGAGGCGACATGTTCGGCGGGATCTTTCTTGGGCAAGTTCACGCGGTGCCCGGCCGGCGGTGAGCACGGAGACTCCTCAAGCTCGACTTTCCGTCCGCGCCTAGACCGCCAAGCTGAACTCGCCCTTTTTCCGACGGCTCACATTGATGTTGCAATCGTCCGCGTAGCGCACGAAGCCGGTTAAGGTTCGTGCGGATCAAAATCGGCCCCAGTGCAACCGCGGCGCTATCATTCATTACTGCAATATGTGGGCGGTCTCTGCTCGCAAATGTGGAGTCAGATTTGGAGCGCATAATCAGGAGTTGTGCTATCCGCTTTGTCATCTTTATGTTGTGAATAGATTGCAATGTTCGTTGATCGCCAGATACGAATGACGTCTGTTTATGCTTCGGAATGTACAGAGACTGCGGGGACAGGAATGATCCGTATTTCGACTCAGGCTGGCCGGGGCAATGTCGCGCGCGGATCAATAAAAAGAGCTGGGAGGATCGACCCAGACGCTCTCTTTTGGCCTCATTTTCTACTTTAAGTAGTTGTTGTGCTTCTCTTGCATTTCATCTGCGGCCGGTGGCGCTCTCCCGAGCGGTAATCTCTATCAGGGGTAGAGTTCAGATGCGTCTTCTTGCTTGTCTTCTTGCGCTTTGGTTGCTTCCGGTTAGGGCAGATGCCCGCACCACGGCAACTTCATTTACCTGGTACGTGGCAACAAACGGCTCCGATACGGGGCGTACCGGCCAGGGAGGGTGCGGTAGTGGGACCGAATTTGCGACGCCGTATGGAGCGATCCGATACATCGCAGCTAATATTGACCTGGCAGGTAATCAACCGACGGTACAGTTGTGTAATGGTTACTACTCAATCGATAGCACGCAGAACTTCTTCGGTTCGCCGGTTGGAAGCTGGTTGTACATTCTGCAGGGCGATTGCTCCAACGTGCCTGCCACAGAAGTGAACGTAGTCTTGCGCTACACAGGGGCACCTGGTGGAACGTTGATTCAGTCTCGTGACCTCGGCATTGGCGTATTGCAGTGTCTCACCGTGGACACCATCAATCCAGGGACGGATACCGCTTTCTACGCCGCTCAGTTCAGTGTGCTCGATGTCAACAGTGTGCGTGTTGGCGCGTTCAGATACGTCTTTATGGCTGATGCCCTCGGCGCATACAACATCGCACAGTACGGAGCTGTCGGCGCGAGCAATCCGGGAATAACTCTCGGTGGGCAGATCGGCGAATTTGTTTTTACTAATTCCTTTAGCAAGTTTTCAGTGGGCACATTTATCGACATGAATGGCGTCTCGCCCTCCTTGCAGTTCATGGAGCTTCATGGCGGGTACGCAAACTTCACGGGTGGATTCCTCAATGTTCCGGGAGGCGGCCGCGGCGGCCTTTGCGACAGCTACGCGGTGCTCGTTATGAACGGCCTGACCCCGCCGGGCGGACTTCCCGCGGGTTCGGCGTCCTGTAGCATCAGGTAGTTGATCTGCCGTTGATCGAGGGCGGAGCTCCTGGCTCATCGACAAATGAAGCGGCGCGCTACCGGCTTATTGCGCGCGCTTTCCCTCCGTATGAAGAGTGCGGTTGATGCGGTACGCTTTCAATCCTTGCTCCTCACAAAAGTATCTGACCGGAACAGGAGTCGGGGCGCGCTGTCATTCTTGCATTGAGCGGAAGGCGTGATGGAAGAATCAATTTCAGAGTGCGCTTCGATAACTAATCGCTCTCCTGTTGTGGATAAGTTTTGAAGCATATTGATCGTCGGACGCAAATACCTTTTGCTGTGTCCAGTGCTTTACACATGCTGCGGGGGCAGGGATGTTGGCTATTTCGACTCGGGCCTGTCGAGGGGGCTTCGCACGGGGCGGCATAAGAGGGGCTGCAAGTGTCGGTCTTGCCGTTATTTTTTGTGCGTTGAATTCAACTTTAAGTAGTGCAGGTGGGATGTCGCTGCCTGGGAGCTTCTCGGTCAACCAGGGTGGCGCGGCAGCCTATTCGATTCCGATTGCCATTCCTCCTGGAACGGCTGGCGTCGTGCCCTCGCTCTCGCTTGATTATAGTAGCTCCGGGGCCAACGGCATCATGGGTATCGGTTGGTCTCTCGGTGGACTGCCTTCCGTTGGTCGTTGTCCACGGACAATGGTGCAGGACGGCGTCATCGGGACTGTGAATTTCGACGGCAATGATCGGTTCTGCCTCGATGGCCAGCGGCTTATTCTGGTGAGCGGGTCATATGGCGCTGATGGAGCCGAGTATCGCACCGAGATCGACGTCTACTCGAAAATTGTTTCTCACGGAACGGCTGGTAGCGGGCCTGCGTGGTTCGAGGTGCGCACCAAGGCGGGCCAAGTCATGGAGTTTGGTCACACGGCCGATTCTCAGATGTTGGTCGTCGGAAAAGCCATGGCGCGGGCTTGGGGAGTAAACAAGGTCAGCGACACCAAGGGTAACTATTTCTCGGTCACCTACGTAACCAATGCATCGACTGGCCAGTCCGTCCCAAGTTGGATTGTCTATACCGGCAATGCTTCCGCCGGTGTGGCGCCCTATAACTCTGTGGCGTTTGTGTATGCCCAGCGGCCGGATGTCATTCAGCACTATCATGCTGGTTCGCTGGTCCAGACGACCGATCGGCTAACAAACATCAAGACCTTTGCCGGGGCGACTCTGGTCGCTGATTATCGTCTTTCCTATCAGCAGAGTCCGACGAGCGGCGTCTCCGAGGTGACATCCATTGCCGCCTGTGGGGGTGACGGATCGTGCCTTCCGGCGTCGACGTTCCAGTGGGCCAGCGGAGGGGGAGACTCTTTTTCGGCGGCGGTGATGGCGGTTCCGAATGGTGCGAATTTTGGCTCGCCATCCTCGACCACCAGCGGTGCCGGCCGAGGCCATGTCTTGCAAGGCGCAATCGGGTTTACGCCGATCTATAGTGACTTCGATGGCGACGGAAGGACTGACTTCCTGATGCTGTATGGCCCGAATCTCTTCGCCTTCCTTAGCAAGGGGGACGGGACCTACACGTTCGTCAATTCGAGTGCGCCGAACGGCTGGAATTTCGGCAACGACCCGTTCTCTAGCTACGCCCTGATTTCTGGCGATTTCAACGGTGACGGCAAGTCCGAATTTGCGATGCTGAGCGGAGGCGTCGTGTACACATTTCTGAGCAATGGGGACGGAACGTTCCGGGGTGTGGCGACGCCGTGTCCTAACGGCTGGAACTTCGGTGCTCCGCCGCAGGCGACCTATACAACGATCGCCGGTGACTTCAATTCCGACGGTAGGTCAGATTTTCTGCTGATGAGCGGCCAGTTCATGTACGAGTTTCTCAGCAACGGAGATGGCACGTTCAGTGGCAACACGATCAACATCGGTCCCACCAATTTTGGAAATCGTCCCTCAGATAACTATACGCCGATCTCAGGTGACTTCAACGGAGATGGGAAAGCCGATTTCATCATGATGGGTGGCGCCTATCTGTACGAGTTTTTCGGCAATGGAGATGGCACGTTCGCGTACAGCGCGCTGCAGATCTCGAACGGCTGGAACTTCGGCAGTCCGCCTGACAACTCTTTCGTGCCCATCAGTGGCGACTTCAATGGTGATGGCAAGACCGACTGGGTGATGCTGCAGGGCACCTATCTCTACGAATTCCAGAGTAAAGGTGATGGGACATTTAACTACATCACGATCCCCATCCCGAGCTCGGTCGGCTGGAATTTTGGAACGCAACCGGCTGCTTTGTTCAGTCCTCTCTCCGGTGATTTCAATGCGGATGGAAAATCGGACTTTGCGTTCATAGGCGGCAACAGCTCGTTCATCTATCAATTCCTGAGCAACGGCGATGCCACGTTCAGCTACCATTTGCTTCCGATGCCGAACAGTTGGAACTTCGGCGCGCCGGTGACTGCCAGCTACTGGTTGTTTGGCGGTGACTTCAAGGGCGATGGCAAAGCAGGATTTACTCTGCTTGACGCGACGCATGTGTATTCGGTCATGGCCAACGGAGGAGCGGGCGACTATATCGTCGGTTTCACGACCGGTCTGGGCGTGACGACCGCGGTGACGTACAAGCCGATCACGAGCAGTGCGGTCTACACCAAGGACACCACCGCCACCTATCCTTACGTTGATCTGCAGTCTGCTTCATTTGTCGTCTCGCGTGTCGACGTGTCGAACGGGGTGGGCGGGACGTACAGCTCGACGTATGCGTATGCGGGAGCCAAGGCAGACATCACCGGGCGCGGGATGTTGGGTTTCCGCCAGATGACGGTCAATGATCTGCAGACCGGGATCTCGGACGTCACGACCTTCCGGCAAGACTTTCCCTATATCGGCATGGTCGCGTCGACGGTGCGGACGCTGGGCAGCCAGACGTTGGGGCAGTCGACCAACACCTACCAGTTCACCAACGCAGCCGGCACGACGACGATCAGTCCGTCGAGCGCGCCGTATCGGGTGTCGCTGGCCCAGAACGTTGCGAGCGGGTCGGACCTCGACGGTTCGGTGCTGCCGACGGTGACCACCGCGAACCAGTATGACGCCTACGGCAATGCGACGCGGGTCACCGTGTCCACACCTGACGGCTACAGCAAGACGACGGTCAACACCTACAGCAACGATCCGTCGCTCTGGTATCTCGGCCGTCTCACGAGAGCTTCCGTCACGAGCGTCGCGCCATAGCGGCACGGCATCACGAAGGTTCGTGGCGTGGGTTGGCCCACGCCACCGGGGAAATTGTGTCCTGCGTTGCGCCGGTCAGGGGCTGACCGGTCAGTCTCAGCAGCTTCATTCGGCGACTTGGGGGCTTGGCGCCATGACGATCTCGATCAGAACTGTGTTGCCGCAGGTCGCGGCGGTGATTGCTCTGGCGCTGGCGGGGCCAGCCTGGGCCTCGAGCAGCATCACGCGAACCTCGTCGTTCGCTTACGACGCCGCTTCGGGCCTTCTCACCCAAGAGGTGGTGGAGCCGGATACGCCGGCGCTGCGGCTGCAGACCGACTATGTCTATGATGCGTTCGGGCATAAGCAGTCAGTGACCGTGAGTGGCGCCGACATCGTCAGCCGCTCGAGCTCAAGCACCTATGACGCGCGGGGAGAGTTCGCGACCTCCAACAGCAACGCGCTGGGGCAGAGCGAGAGCTTCCAATATGACGCACGCTTCGGCCAGCCGACTAGCCACACCGGACCGAACGGGCTGACCACGACCTGGAGCTACGATTCGTTCGGCCGAAAGATCCAGGAGGTGCGGCCCGATGGCACGATCACGCGCTGGCTGTATCAGTTCTGCAGCGGCGTCAACGGCGGCGCAGCCACCTGCCTCTCGGGCGCGAGCTACCTGGTCCAGGAGACATCATATGCCGCCGACGGCACCACGGTAATCGCGCCTCCGGCGACGCTGTTCTATGATTCGCTCGAGCGCGAGATCGGGCGCCAGACCCAGGGCTTTGATGGCAGCGTCATCCAGGCGACGAAAACCTATGACGCGCTCGGGCGGGTGACGCAGACCAGCCGGCCATACTTCCTGAACGGCGGCACGCCGCGCTACACGACCTTCACTTACGATACGTTGGGACGTGCAGTAACGACCACGCAGCCGGACGGCAGCGTGTCGCAGATGGCCTATCACGGCCTGACCACGGTCGAGACTAACCCGCTGGGCCAGACGCGGACGACGACCAAGAACAGCCAGAGCCAGATCGTGTCCGTGACCGACGCGATGGGCAAGACGCTGACCGCCGCCTATGACGCGGTCGGCAACATGGTGCAGACCACCGATCCCGTCGGCAACGTCGTCACTGCGACCTACGACCTGCGCGGCCGCAAGATCGCCAGCGCCGATCCGGATCTCGGTAACTGGAGCTACAGCTACAACACGCTAGGGCAGCTGACGACGCAGACCGACGCCAAGGGGCAGGTCGTCAGCCTGAGCTACGACATTCTGGGCCGCATGGTGCAGCGGATCGAGCCGGACATGACCTCGGTGTGGGTCTACGACACCGCCGCCAACGGCATCGGTAAGCTGGCCTCGACCGGCATCACCTCAGGCTCCGGTAACGGCTTTGCCCGCAGCGTCAGCTATGACAGCCTCGGCCGCCCGTTGCAGGTCGCGACCACGGTCGATGGCGCGACCTATACGATGGGCGCGGTCTACGACGCCAACAGCCGGCTGACCAAGGTCAGCTATCCCTCCGGCTTCACCGCCCGCTACGGCTACAACAATCTCGGCTTCGCCAACCAGCTTCAGGACGACGCCTCCAGCCAGTCGTACTGGGCGGCCTATGCGATGGATGCCGAGGGGCACATCACCCAGCAGACCGCCGGCAACGGCCTCAGCACCATCAGAGGCTTCGACCCGCTCACGGGCCGCCTGACCAGCATCGCCACCGGCGTCAACAATGCCGTGCAAAACCAGAGTTTCGGCTATGACCGCCTCGGCAATCTGACTTCGCGCAGCGACGCCAACACAAGTGTCAGCGAGATCTTCGTCTATGACGCACTCAGCCGGCTGACGACCTCGACCACCAATGTCGACACGACACCGCTGGTCAAGACGTTCTCCTACAGCCCGATCGGCAACATCCTGTCGAAATCGGACGTTGGCACCTACACCTATCCCGCTGCCGGTCAGCCGCTGCCGCATGCCGTGACCGGCGTCTCCGGCACGATCAGCGCTACGTTCACCTATGACGCCAACGGCAACCAGACCTCCGGCCTCGGCCGCAGCATCGTCTACACCTCCTACAACAAGCCGGCGAGCATCACGCAGGGCAGTCGGACGATCTCCTTCGTCGACGACACCGACCACCAGCGCTTCAAGCAGGTGACCCCGGAGGGCACGACGCTCTATATCGCCGCGTTCGGCGTGGCGGCCGAGGTGCAGAACCCAGGCACGATCACGCAGAAGTGGACCGACTATCTCCTGGTCGGCAATGCCAGGGTCGGCATGCGGGTGGCGCAGACATCGGGCAGCGGCACCACCGTCACCACGCGCTACTTCCACACCGACCATCTCGGCTCGATCTCGGCGATCTCGGACCAGAACGGGCTTGTGGTCGAGCGTCTCAGCTACGACGCCTGGGGCAAGCGCCGCAATATCAATGGCACGGATGATACCACCGGCAGCATCACCAGCCAGACCACCCGCGGCTTCACCGACCATGAAGAGCTGTCTGTCGCCGGCCTCGTGCATATGAACGGCCGGGTCTACGACCCCTTGCTCGCGCGCTTTACCAGTCCTGACACGATCACGGAGAGTCCGTTCAGTACCCAGGGCTGGAATCGCTACTCATATGTCGGTAATGATCCGCTGACCTTCACCGATCCCTCCGGCCACTGTTTCCTCGGCTGCTTCTGGAATGCGATTGGTAAGGCCGTGAGCGGCGCCTGGAAGTCGGTCACGCACTTCTTCCAGACGAACGCCATCGCTAGGTCAATCCTGCAGATCGGCGCGACGATCCTGCTCAGTATTGCGCTTCCCGGACTTGGTTTTGCTGCAAATTCCTTGGCGCTCGCCGTCGCATCCGCCGCCGGCGGCGCGATGATCGCGACAGGGCTGTCCGGAGGCAACATTGGGCAAGTTCTCAAGTCAGGTCTCATAGCTGCGGTAACGGCGGCAGCTTTCTATGGGATTGGCGATATCACGCCGGGCGCCGCCAAGCCCATCGGAGCGGGCTTTAATCCGGTTCAATATGCCGAAAACGTCGTTGGACACGCACTCGTCGGTTGCGCTTCGTCCGCGGCTTCGGAAGGAGACTGCAAGTCCGGCGCGTTGTCGGGAGCAGTTGGATCGGCGCTGTCGCCGCTCACAAACAGCGCATTCCCCCATCCGGATCAAGATTTTGGACAGCTCGCGGGTGGAACTGCAGTCTCCGCGGTCGCTGGTGGTCTCGCCTCTGTTGCTGGCGGCGGAAAGTTCGCAAACGGCGCGGTAACAGCGGCGTTTGGATACATGTTCAATAACGGGATGCATATCACACCGGAGTCGCTGGCGCGCGCCGACGCGGCCGGGTGGAAAGCCATGTCGTTCATCGTACAGGCAGGCCTGTTTGTCTTCGGTGGAGAGATTGTCGAAGGGCTGACCTACGCCTATGACTTGCTAAACGCAGAGAGAGGCGTCAATCTAGCGCTCACTTACAAACCAGGTTGGACAGCTGCCCAAATGGCGCAGGCTGATGCGAAGGTAGCAATCCTCAATGAGGCCGAAACCGTTGTGACAGCAGTGAATCGGTCGAGTACATCAGCGGCTAGCCGATATTCCAGGGCCGGGGGTGATCTGGTCCCAGGTTCAGATATTGACCATATGGTCGATCTTCAATTGGGTGGATCTGACACGGTTTCCAATATGTGGCCGCTCAATTCGAGTGTAAACAGGAGCCTCGGGGCTCAAATCCAGCAGGCGATCAAAAATCTGCCTGTAGGCACGGCTATCAACAGGGTTACGATTGGTCCTAGATGATGTTCGAGACCTTCAAGAGACATTTTCGTCGGGACGCAGGCCCAACACCGACAGGTCCATCAGGTGATATGGGCTTGCCGTCTGAAACGGCAAAACTGTTTGTCGAATTTGGTGGAAGCTCCTTCAACGGCGGGCTGTATAGAGTGGTACAGGTCAGCAGCCTCGATACATGGGCCGACCGCGTTGGATATGCGTTTCCCGAATTCAAAGGGCGCATCACGTGCTTTGGGTATGATTGGCTCGGTAGGGCATTCGCGATTGATGAAAGGCGCCTTGAAGGTGGAAAGCCCGGCGTGGTCATGTTTGAGCCAGGCACAGGGCAAGCTCTGAAGATTCCCGCGAACATCGAAACCTTCCACGATGACGAGCTAGTCAATTTTGGTGAGGCTGCCCTTGCGCTTGAGTTTTTTCAACGCTGGCAGAAATTTGCTCGTACGAAATTAAAATACGATCAGTGTGCCGGATATAAGAAGCCGCTCTTCCTTGGGGGAGGGGATGATGTAGGTAATTTGCAGATTTCTGACATCGACGTATATTGGCATATATCTGGCCAGTTCATTCTGAAGGCTAAAGGGCTTCCCATCGGGACACCGATCCGCATCAGTCGTCCGTGAAGATTGATGACTTCGGGATAACGCGATCCGGCGAGGCAATCAGGGGAATCGCCGGGCTCTCGTGTATTACGGTGACAGTGCTGGACTGCACACTTAATCACTTGATTGGGTGCGTCGTGCCGCGACGCTCCTGGTTGATCGGACGAGCAGGCGAAGTCTGGTTGTAATCGCGTTTAGGGCATTGGAACGCATGGTTGTGATGTGATTTCGCTCCACGTCGGTGCATCAAAGCATGTGCATGACTCACTTGCGTGTCCTACTGGCAATATCTCTCGCTCTTGAAACCCTCTAGACTCCGCCTGTTAGTTGTTAATCAGCTTGGCTGCTTCGGGTTGAGGTGAACGGCAGTGCGGGGCGAGGGTTACAGGCGCGGGTGGATGGCGCTTCCGATGGTGCTGGCGCTGTCGGCGTGTCAGACCGTGGAGGAGGGCACGTCGTCGTTCGCCTGGAGCACGAGTGCTGCGGAGGCGGGATCGCAGGCGCAGGCGGCAATGCGGTCGCCCGGGGGTAGTGCTCGGGCCGGCCGGATCTCGGGCTCACCGCTGCTTGATGACAACAAGGGCGGTCCTGCCACGATGGTCGAAGGCACCGGGCGGTTCGTCGGGGAGCCGCCGACCGGGGCCGTGCCGCGCGGGACGGAGGATGTCGCTGACGGCGTCACCATCAATCTCGCCGGGGTGCCGGTGCTGCAGTCGGCGAAGATGGTGCTTGGGGATATTCTCGGGGTCAAGTACACGGTCGATCCTGGGATCGAGGGGCGGATCACGATCCAGACACCGAAGCCGGTGGCGCGGGCCGCGGTGATCGATCTGTTCCAGGCGGCGCTGCGGGCCAACAATGCGGCTGTCGTCAACAACCGCGGCATCTATCGCATCGTGGCGGCGGACCAGACGGCGGTGTCGTCGGCTTATCGCACCGATGACGTGGCTGACACCGGCGAGATGGTCGGCAATGGGCTGCAGGTGGTGCAGCTGAAATATGTCTCGGCCTCCGAGATCCGGCGCGTCGTCGAGCCGATCGCGCCGCGCGGCGGGGTGGTGCGGGTCGACGATGCGCGCAACCTGATTACGCTCTCGGGCAATCGCCAGGAGATCGCGGCGATGAAGGATGCGATCGCGCTGTTCGACGTCGACACCATGAAGGGCATGTCGTTCGCGCTGATCCCGGTCAAGACCTCGGCGCCCGACGCGATCGCCACCGAGCTGAAGAGCGTATTCGCCTCCGACCGCGACGGGCCGATGGCCGGCATGGTGCAGTTCGTGCCCAACAAGCGGCTGCGCTCGATCCTGGTGATCTCGCCGCAGGTTCAGTATCTGCGCCGAGCCGAGAGCTGGATCCGCAAGCTCGACGCGCAGGCGCAAGGGTCCGAGAAGCAGCTCTTCACCTACGCGGTGCAGAACCGGCGCGCGCAGGAGCTGGTCGAAGTGCTGCAGTCGATGTTCCCGACCGACACGCAGGCATCGTCCGCGCGGCGCACGGTAGCGCCGAACTATCAGGAGGCGACGGTGCAGTCGCAGCCGTCGTCGTCCAGCGGCGGCTTCTCCGGATCATCGTCATCGGGCTTCACCGGCGGCCTCGGCTCGTCCAGCGGCGGGATGGGGGGATTGCGGACCTCGGCGCCGGCCACGTCCGCGCCCAGCGTCACTCCGGCGGCGGCAGCGGCCGCGCCGTCGGGCCGTGATAGCGATGCCGATGGGCCGCGGTTGCGCATCGTCGCCGACGAGGCCAAGAACGCGATCCTGATCGAGGCGGCCTCGGCCGACTACAAGCGCGTGCTGCAGGTGATCGAACGGCTCGACCAGATGCCGAACCAGGTGCTGATCGAGGCGACCATCGCCGAGGTCACTTTGAACGACGATCTGCGCTTCGGTGTGCAATGGTACATGCAGAAGCACAGCTCGAAATTCACGCTGACGGAGGCGGCCTCCGGCGCGGTCAGCTCGGTGTTCCCCGGCTTCTCTTATGCGCTGACCGCGGCCAACATCGCCGCCACGATCGACACGCTGAACCAGATCACCAACGTCAACATCGTGTCCTCGCCGTCGCTGGCGGTGATGGACAACAAGGCGGCGGTGCTGCAGATCGGCGACCAGGTGCCGATCACGACGCAGTCGGCGACCGGCACGTTGACGCCCGGCGCGCCGATCGTCAATTCCGTGAGCTACAAGGACACCGGCGTGATCCTGTCGATCATCCCGCGCATCAATGAAAGTGGCCGCGTGCTGCTCGACATCGAGCAGGAGGTGTCGAGTGTGGCGCCGACCACGTCGTCGAACATCGATTCGCCGACCATCCGGCAGCGCAAGATCAGGACATCTGTGGTCGTGAACGACAACGACGCGCTGGTGCTGGGCGGGCTGATCCAGGAGGGCCGCACCAGCGGTCGGAGCCAGCTGCCGATCATCGGCGACATCCCGTTCATCGGCAATTTCGCCGGCAGCCGCGACAACGTCATCGGCAAGACCGAGCTGATCATCCTGATCCGGCCGCATGTGATGCGCAGCCTCGACGAGGCGCGCAGCGTGACCGAGGAGTACCGCCACTTCATGGCGATCGAGGGCCCGCATCGCCGTCCGCCGGCGCGGCGCCGCGTCGAGGACACCGGACGCAGGATCCTCGACTGATGCCGCGCTTCCGCTACCGCGCCTACGGCACCGACGGCTCCTTTGCGGAGGGCACGATCGACGCTGTGTCAGCCGCGGCCGCGGATGCCGCGCTATGGGCGCAGGGATTGTCGCCGTTCCAGATGACGGTTGCTGACAGCGGCGGCACGACATGGTGGAATCGCGAGATCACGCTCGGCGGTGGCTCCGACCGCGGCGATCTGCTGGCGTTCACCCGCGAATTCTCGACGCTGTGCGCGGCCGACATCCCGATGGACGATGCCTTGCGCATCGTGCAGACGCAGGCGTCCGCGCAACGGCTGCGCAGCCTGATCGAGGCGCTGCTCGCCGAAATCCTCAACGGCCGGCCGCTGTCGGAGGCAATGCAGGCGCAGCCGCGTGTGTTTCCCGCCGACTATGTCGCGGTCATCAGAGCCGGCGAGTCCGGCGGCCGGTTGGCGCAGGTGCTGACCGAACTCGCCGAGCTGCTGGAGCGGCGGGCGGAGATCCGTGCCCGCGTCCAGTCGGCGCTGATCTATCCGTCGATGCTGATCGTGCTGAGCCTCGTCACGCTGGCAATCATCATCGGCGGCGTGATCCCGTCGATGGCGCCGATCTTCACCCAGAGCGGCAAGCCGGTGCCGCTGACCATCCAGCTGATGCTGGCGCTCAACGAGCACTGGCTCGAGATCGTGGTCGGCGGCCTTGCGGCCGTTGTGCTCCTCGTCGCCGTCGTGGCATTCACCATGGCCGATGCCGGCCGCCGCCGGCGCCTCGACCGGCTCGTGCTGCGGCTGCCGCTGCTCGGCGGCTTCCTGCTGCAGCAGGACACGGCACGCTTTGCGCGCACCCTCGGCACGATGCTGATGGCCGGCGTGCCGCTAATATCCGCCACGAAATCGGCGAGCGACGTCGTCGGCAACCGCCATCTCCGCGCGGGCATGGACCAGGCGATCGAGAAGGTTCAGCAGGGCACGGCGCTGCACCGCGCGCTGCGCACCGAGGTCGTGCTGCCTGCGGTCGCGCTGCAGATGATCGCGGTCGGCGAGGAGGCGGGCAAGCTCGACCGCATGCTGCTGCGCGTCGCGCAGATGCTAGAGAAGCAGCTCCAGACGAATGTCGATCGCTTCATGGCGGCGTTGACGCCGGCAATGACGGTCGGCATCGCGCTCATTATCGGCGCGCTGATCACGCCCGTCATGACGGCCGTCCTCAGCATCAACGATCTGGCCGGCCGATGAGCGCGCTGACGAGCGAGTGGCAGGACGGAACGAGCGCGGGCTTCACGCTGGTCGAGATGCTGGCCGTGCTGGTCATCCTCGCGCTGGCTGCGGTCGCCGCGGTGCCGATGCTGTCGCGCGGTACCGGCACTGTGAGCCTCGACGCCGCGACCGGCGAACTTGCGTCAGCACTGCGCGCCACGCGCGCCGCAGCGATCGTGCAGAACCGGGTGATGACGCTCAGCGTGGATGTCGACCGCCGCACGTTCGGCTCCGAGGTGGTCTCGTCGCGCTCGTTTGCGCCGCAGATCCAGGCGAAGCTGACCTATGCGGCCGCCACGCAATCGGAGCCGGCGGTGGGCGGCTTCCGCTTCTTTCCGGACGGCTCGTCGACCGGCGGCGATCTCAGCCTGGAGCTTGGCGGACGCGAGGTGCGGCTCTGCGTCGGGTGGCTGACGGGGACGGTGCGCACGGCGGCCGCATGTTGAGGGGAGGGAGGCATTGATGCTGAAATGTCAGGCAATGAGTGACGTCATGAGGCGGCGTGTTGTGGCGTGGCGCGGTCTCCGCCAGGCCCGCTCGCGCAGGGGCGCCGAGAGCGAGGCGGGGTTCACCCTGGTCGAAATGCTGGTCGTCATCACGATCATTGGCCTCATCATGGGGTTGGTGGGACCGCGGGTGCTGAGCTATCTCTCCGACTCCAAGCTCAAGACGGCGCGGATCCAGATCCGCAGCCTGTCGTCGGCGCTCGATCTCTATCATCTCGACAATGGCCGCTATCCGACCTCGGCCGAAGGGCTCGGCGCGCTCGTGCAGAAGCCGGCCACCGCGGCCACCTGGAACGGGCCCTATCTCAGTGGCACCTTGGTTCCGAACGATCCGTGGGGGCGGCCCTATGTCTACAAATTCCCAGGGCAGCACGGTGCCTACGACATCGTCTCGCTCGGGCCCGACGGCCGCGAGGACGAGACCTCCGCCAATGCCAATGTGACGAGCTGGCAGCCATGACGTCCATCGGGACAGCGATGACATCAGCGGTTGACGACGGCGAGGCCGGCTTCACTCTGGTGGAGGTCATCGTAGCGCTCGCCATGCTGTCGCTCGGCCTGACCCTGGTGATGAGCCTATTCTCGACTGGGCTTTTGCGAACGGGAATGGCCGAACGTCTGGCAGGGGCTGTGTCGCTGGCGCAATCCATGTTGGCACAGGTCGGCCCCGTGATTCCGCTGCGCACCGAGGCGCTCGCCGGCACGAAGGCGAATGGCTATCAGTGGCGCCTCGAAATGCAGCCCTATCGTCCGGTGCAGGGCGGAGACGTGCGCACAGTCGAACTGTATCAGGTCTCCGTCCAGGTCGGCTGGCTGGAAGGGCAGGACCCGCGCTCTTTCGCGCTCTCGACGCTGCGTCTCGGACCCAGAGCCACCAAGTCCCCGTGAGCCATGCTGATGACGTCGTCGGAAGCCGCAGGACTGGATGATTGTGACGCAGGCTTCACCCTGGTCGAAGTCCTGGTCGCGCTCGCGCTGTTCAGCCTGCTCGCCGTTCTGCTGTTCGACAACGTCAAGTTCGGCCTGCAGGCTTGGCGCAGCGGCAGCGCTCGAGCGGAAGCGTTCCAGCGCGAACTTGCGGCCCAGGATGTTATGCGGCGGCTGATCGGGAATCTCTATCCGATGATGCTCGGAGAAGATGCCGCACAGCGCCGGATCGATTTCGACGGCCAGGCTGAGAGCCTCGAATTTCTCGGCGACGCGCCGGCTGTGGCCGGCGGCGCGGGCCACTTCCGGTTCAAGCTTTTCGCCGACCGCAAGCCGGACCGGGTCGATCTCGTCCTGCAATCACGCCCCGAACTGGCGTTGAAGCAGGACTCCGAGCGGACGCTGCTGGTCTCCAATATCGATCGGGTGGAGTTCAGCTATGCCGGACGAGGGACAGGGGCCGACAACGCGGGCTGGCGCACCAGCTGGCAGGAGCAGACCGACATCCCGGCTCTTATCCGTCTTCGGGTCCTCATGCGTCCCGGCGACGGACAAACCTGGCCTGAGCTCGTGATCGCGCCGCGCGTGCAGGCAGATGTGAGTTGCGTCTATGACGCGCTCACGATGCGCTGTCGCGGGCGGTAGCGGGGAGGATAGCGCCATGCCGGTCATATCCGTTCTCTGGGGACTCATGCTGCTGACGGCGGTGTCGCTGTCGCTATCATGGTCGAGCAGCGTGTCGTACAGTCTGGCTCATAACGGCATCGAGCAGGCCGGTCTGAATGCGCTCGTCGAAGCCGGCGTCAACGCGGCGATCGACGGGCTGCTCGATCCAAAGGCAGAGCGCCGCTGGCGCGCCGACGGCAGGCTTTACAAGCTCGATTTCAACGGGACGCTGATCGGCATCAGGGTTCAGGACGAACTGGGGAGGATCGACCTCAACCAGACCGACGAGGCCATGCTGAACAACCTACTGCAATCCGTAGGGCTGGACGCACAGGTCGCGAGTAGCCTGACCGACAAGATCGTCGATTGGCGGACGACGACCGCGCTGAAGCACCTGAACGGCGCCAAGGACCGGGACTATGCCTCGCGCAGCGCCGCTTATCATCCCCGCAACGGTCCGTTCCAGAGCGTCGATGAGCTGCTGTTGGTCATGGATATGACGCCCGCGATCTTTGCGCGGATTGCGCCTGCGCTCACGGTCTATTCGGGGCGGCAATTTGTCGATCCGCAGCTTGCGCCCCGCGAGGTGCTGCGCGCTTTGCCCAACATGAGCACAGAGAGCGCCGAGGCGACTGTGGCTGCGCGCGAGACCGCCGAAGCCAGATCCGTGCTGTTCGCAGATGATCCCGCGATCGTATTGCGCGGTCGCGCCTTCGCGATAAGGACCGAATTCTCTTACGCCTCGCGCACGGTCTCGGCCGATGTCGCGGTTCGCCTGACGGAGAACCCGCGGCAGCCGTATTGGGTGCTGAGCTGGAAAACGAAATGACGGATGTAGGATGATCGTGACGCTCCAGAGTGGTGCTTCGGCTGAATGTGCTCGCGCGCCGCGCGCTGTGCACCTGCACTCCGTGCATGAAATCGACAGGGCCGAGCTACTGCAACGGTTCGGCGCCTTTCTGCTAGCGGAAAACGTCGTTGACCGCATGAGCCTCGATCGTGCGGTTCGGGCGGCGCAGACGACCGGCGACCGGCTCGACACGGTGCTGACCAAGCTCGGTCTCGTGTCGGAGATGGGCTTGGTTGCAGCGCTCGCGAAGTTCCTGGCTCTTGGTCTGGTACGTCCAGACGAGGTTCCGATCGAGCCTGTCTTGCCAGAGCTGGTCGAAGCGGAGTTCGTGTGGCACAATCGGGTGCTGCCGCTCCAGAGCACAGACGGCCGGCTAATACTTGGCGTGACGGATCCGTTCAACCACGATCCTGTCAGGGCGCTCGCATTCCTGACGGGACTGTCTGTCGATATGCGCCTGTTTACGGCTGCTGATTTCGACCAGGTCTGCGGCGCGCTCTATCCGATCCGTTCGAGCCACGACGCTACGCATGTGGTCGTCGGTGTCGAGGCCAATGAAGCAGACGTTCAGCGGCTGCGTGACCTGGCGAGCGAGGCGCCGATCATCCGTTTGGTGAACCAGATCATTGCCAACGCCGTCGAGGCGCGCGCATCGGACATCCACATCGAGCCGAACGTCGACCAGGTGCTCGTCCGCTATCGGATCGACGGCGTGTTGCGCTCGGCGCAGGTTCTCTCAGCGGATCTTCGCGCGGCGATCACGTCGCGCGTAAAGATCATGTCGAAACTTGACATTGCGGAGCGCCGGCTACCTCAGGACGGACGCATCAAGATCGCGGTTCGCGGCATCGACATCGATTTCCGCGTCTCGACGATACCGACGGCCTTCGGCGAAAGCGTGGTGCTGCGCGTGCTGGACCGCAATCGCGTGAGCCTGGACTTTGCCGAGCTCGGATTCTCAGACGAGCATATCGCCACGCTCCATGCGCTCCTGCAACAACCCAACGGCATCATCCTGGTCACGGGGCCGACCGGCAGCGGCAAGACGACGACTTTGTATACCGCGCTGAAAGCGCTGAACAACAGCGAGCGTAAGATCTTCTCGGTGGAGGATCCGATCGAGTACCAGATGTCTGGTATCAACCAGGTGCAGGTCCAATCGGACATCGGACTGACGTTCCCGCACGCGCTGCGATCGATGCTCCGGCAGGATCCGGACATCATCATGATCGGCGAGATCCGCGATCTCGAAACGGCACGCATCGCCATTCAGGCCTCGCTGACGGGGCATCTCGTCCTTTCGACGCTGCATACCAACAACGCGGCATCCGCGATCACGCGCCTTATCGATATCGGCGTCGAGAACTATCTGCTGGCGTCGACGCTGAAGGGCGTGATCGCGCAACGTCTCGTGCGCAAGCTCTGCCGGTGCTGTTCTTGTGGTCATCCGCAAGTGAGCTATTGGGCCGAGAGCTTCGAACGGTCCGTTACGCAGGTTCGTGCGCTTGGTGAACCAGATATCCGCCAGCCGCAGGGCTGTGCGGATTGCGGCCAAGTCGGATTCTCCGGCCGTTCGACGATCGCAGAGATGCTGGTTGTCGATGACGAATGTCAAAGTCTGATCCTGGCCAAGGCCGCGGATACGGCGATCGAGCGCGCGGCCCGCGAGCGGGGGATGCAGAGCATGTACGAGATGGGCGTTCGAAAGGTCTGGCGCGGCGAAACCACGATCGACGACGTCCTGCGCGCGACCCGTATGGGATGAGGACAGCGAGTGCGGCAATGCTGGAGGGCAGGGACATGGGAACGCTGCTAACGACGGTCCGTGCGGCTGGTCCGCGCGAGCTGGCGCGGTTGGCTGTCAATTGGTGGTGCGGGGAATTCGTCAATCTGCTGCCGCAACGGATGGCGGCCTCGCTGACCTCCGGCGGCAGACCGAGGATCGTGGTCGACGGCTGCGCTTCGGGTGTCACGCTTCGGCTGATCGATCCGGGATCTGGGATCGACGTCTCGGAGACCTCGGATGAAGAAGGGGTGATGGCTGCGATGGAGGCCATCATGAAGCGTTACGGCTTTGACCGGCGCGACGTCGATCTCGGCTTGCGATTGCCTGAACAGGACGTCTTTCGCCGCGACCTCGTGCTCCCGGCCGAAGCCCGCGATTCGATCAATACCATCGTGCCGCAGGATCTGCTGCGCCGGACTCCCTTCAAGGTACAGGACATCTATTCCGACCATGTAGCGGGCGCATCTCCGGACGGCCGCATTGCCGTTCGGCAATGGGTCACCCGACGAGGGCGTGTCCAGCAGGCCGCCGATGAGCTCGGGCTTCCGCTCGAGCAGATCACGTTCGTCGTCTTCGGCGACGATGAAGGGGCACCTTCGATCCGCCTGGCCCACAAGGCTGACGTTCGCAATTCGTACCGGATCGCAATCGCGGCGCTCTGTTGCACGACCATTCTACTCGGGGCGGGCCTCGCGGGCATGACCTATGACCGGCAACAGACTGCGCTGGATCGGTTAGAGACCGATATCGCGATCGCGCGCCGGAACGCAGAGCGCGTCCGTTCGGTGGTCGATCAATTGCGGGAGCGGCAAACAGCGCTGGTGCGGCTTCGCCTGCAGCGGAGCGAGTCGCCGGGGCTGATCGACGTCTGGGACGAAACCACACGGCTTCTGCCAAAACACTCCTGGCTGACCGAGTTGCGGCTTATCGAGGGGGGCGGCTCCCGCAGCGCGACGGTCGCATTGACGGGGTTCTCCGCTGCCGCGCCTAGCCTCGTCAGCATTCTCGACAGGTCGAAATTCTTCATCAACGCCACGCTGACATCACCGGTCGCAATGGATCCAATCGAAGGCCGGGAGCGCTTTTCGCTTCAGGTCAAGATTCGGCTGCCTGACGCAATCAAGGAGGCGACACGATGAAGGTCTCTTTTAAGTTCGATGCTCAGCTCGCACGTCGCAGCCTGTTCGTCCTCGGAAATTTTGCCATGCTGAGCCTTGCGATTTGGGTGATCGTCGTGCCGATCGATAAGATGTTTGCCGAGCGCGAGGGCCGCATTGAGGATCAACGGCTTTTGCTGGGAAGGCTGAGGGCGATCGCGGCGCAGGCATCGGCTGTCGAGGCGCTCTCAGCCGAAACGGAGTTGCAGTTTCAGGGCGGGGAGTTTCTGACGGGCGCCAATGACAACGTGATCTCGGCCGATCTGCAGACGAAGTTGAAGACGATCTTGGGTAGTTCGGGTGCCCAGTCCCGCGCCATCCAATCCTTGCCCAGCCGGACGGTGGATCGGATCAGGTATAGTGGAGTGCGGGTCGATCTTTCGGGGGCGTTGCGATCGGTGATGCACGTGGTCCATGCCGTCGAGAGCGCGAAGCCCTACTTGTTCATATTCAGCGCGACGCTGAAGAGTGGACCCGCCCTGCGGCAGGGTGCGGCCGAAGAGCCGATGCTTCAGGCGCAGCTCGATGTCTATGGTGCGATCCAATGAGGCTACCGGCGAGATGGCGCGTAACTTCGCCGGTCGGAGTGCTGGCGGTTCTGGGCACGATCAATCTGGTGCTCGGAGCGAAATTGGCGATACTGGGATTGGGAGAAGAAACGGTGGGCTCGCAGCGCGTAGCATGGAACGCTGAGCTACCGCGCTCGATGGCGGGCTATGCGGAACGACCGCGCGCGGATGCCTACACAGAGATCGTCGCTCGCCCGGTCTTCTCCAAGTCGCGCGAGCCCTTCGTTCCGCCTCCACCCGCACCGCCTCTCCCTGTCGCTCCCCAGCAGGCAGTGACCGCGGACCCCGGCCTCATTGTTGGTGGTATTATGATAACGACTCGGGAGAGTAAGGCCTACCTGCTGAACAAGGCTGGTGGCGGAGTCGGCTCCTGGGTTGATGAAGAAGGGATGTTCCAGGGCTGGAAGGTGAAAACCATTGATGCGTCAGGTGTCCGGATCGAGCAGGTCGGCCGTGTGATCGAGCTACAGCTCTATCCGCGGAATTGAATAACGATCGAGGCCCCGAGATCGACGGCGGTTAGGTAGCCGCCTGCAGAACAGGATAGATTAGCCTGCTCAATCGGGCCGCCCGTTCTCTTGCGAAGCGATGGCGATCAAAAGGCCCAACTGCGGACATGTGCCCACTCACGCAAAGAGTGGAGGCGTCGGCAACTCGTGCCACGACATAAATCCATCGCAAAAAGCCAAACGGCAGCGACCACGACTATGGCCCCCGCAAGCGAGTTAAGTCCTCCCAAGGCCCACAATCGAATGGTTGTGTCTGACGTTCAAGACGGCTAGAGGATAAGTCACTGTAAAGTGCGCCTCAGGGGGGAATGAACGCACGATGCACAACTCGGACTATTTTGTCCTTTTTCTTGCAGCTCTCGCGGCGATTGCGATCGCACTCAGGCTAACAAGGAGCCTTGAGACACGCCGCGCGATCGTTGCGTTCGGATCAACGGTTATTTACTACGAACTGGACCCGCAAGGGCTGCCAGTCTGTCTCGGTCTCGTCGCTATCAATTGGGGACTGGGGCGGGCGTTCGTTCTGTCGCCAAATCATCGCAAGACGACAATCTTGGTCTTTGGACTGACGCTCAATCTTGGTCTGCTTGCCGCCTACAAATATCTCGGTACGCTCGTCGCCGGGTTGGGCCCGACCTATTCTGTCGAGCTTGGGCTCGGCTTCCCGATCGGACTTTCCTTCATCGTCTTCCGTCTGGTGTCGTATCTCATCGACGCCCACGGTGGCGGCAAGGTCGCGCACTCTCCGGTGGACTTACTGAGCTATGTCTTGTTCTTCCCTGCAATTCTTTGTGGTCCACTGATCCGCTATGACGCGATGACGAGCCAGGATCGGCTTGGCCGCACGACCAGCGTTGACTGGTCCGTCGGCTTGGCGCTGATCGGAGCCGGGATGTTCAAGAACCTCGTGATCTCGCCGGCGGTGGCGCTCGTGGCGGATAAGGTCATGATTCCGTGGCTCGCCAAGCAGCCGATCCCAACCGCCGCCGCCTGGGTCGGCATGATTGCCTATGGATTTCAGGTCTATTTCGACTTCTCGGGCTACAGTGATGCGGCCATCGGTGTCGCACGATTGCTCGGAGTGGAACTGCCGGCTAATTTCCACTCGCCCTTCAAGGCGCGCAGTATGGTGGATTTCTGGCAGCGCTGGCATGTTTCCTTGACTCGTTTCCTGACGATCTACGTCTACAACACAGTCACGCTCGACATGGCGCGCCGGATCGGCGCCAAGGCGAGCGCAGCCAGGCAGTTCGTCTGGCGCATTGCCTACCCCACCACGCTGGTGATGTTTCTGATGGGAATCTGGCATGGCAATCATCTGACATTCGCCATGTTTGGCTTGTATCATGGTGCCTTGCTGGTAGTGAATCACCTTTGGCGGAGCTTTGGCGGGTACTATCGCAAGGTGGCCCTTGCTACCAGTTGGTGGCCTATGGTGGCGTTGGGACTGACCTTCTTGTCGGTTGCAGCGGGGTGGGCGATCTTCCGCGCGAGCAATCCTGGTGGGGCGTTCGCAATGCTAGGTACGCTGCTGGGACGCTCCGAGTGGACCGGCGCCACGCTGCTGACCGGCGCGTGGCCAACCCGGCTGGCGGACCCTGTTCTCTCCACAGGTGGCACGATGCCACTCACGGTCGCCGACCTAGCGATTCTGCTCCTGCTCTTCTTGATCGTCTGGGGGCTGCCGAACAGCAACCAAATCCTGTCCCGTTTCAATCCAGTCCTCGAAGGCGGCGGCTACCCCAAGATCGCTCCTTCGGCTGATGCGCTCAAATTGTCTTTTTCTCCGGTCTGGGCAGTCTCGGTGTCCTGCCTACTCGTCTGGTCGGCCCTGGCGTATCTGAGCAATGATCGCGCCGCGCTGCTCTATTTCCATTTCTGACCCGAGTGAACATTGGCCATGTCCGTCCAACCGATGAGCTCAGCAGAATCAGCCATGCAATTGTCCGTTTCGCCCAACTCGGAAGAGCGGACGGCGGGGGTCCGGGGCCGTCGTTTCGTGGCTTGGGTGGTGGTGTGCGCGCTAATCCAGATCGCGCTGATGGAGTATCTGGGGTGGGCTACACTTGAGGGACGTCCACCCGCGGCCGCTGCTCGCCTGCAGCAGGGCAACATGCCCGTGGTGTTTTTTCCGACCGACGCGCGCAACTGGGCCTCCTTCAAGCTGCAGCGGATCGCCGACGAACAGCCTGAGATCATCGCTATCGGAAATTCGCGCTGCAGTCAGCTGCGGTCGGCGATGTTCATGCCTTACAAGTTCTATAACGCCTGTCTGACAGCCTGGACGGTATCGCAGTTGCGCGACTTCCTCAACAGGATCACCGAGGTCTCGTATCCCCGCGTGGTCATCTTCTCGATGGATTACTTCCAGCTCTCAAACTCCTACCAGAGGATGGAGGGTAAGCGGGCGGGGACGTTCCGCTACGGTGTCGAGGAACATATCGGAGGCATCGGCTCCTTGATTGGGCAGACGATTGATTCCAGCGGTCGCGGTTTAGAAGCAGCATGGGAGTGTCTTGCGGGCCGCTATCCGAAGCATCCGCGGGAGGATCTGACCATGGTTGGAGTCACGGCTGCACGAACCGGCGCCGGCTTTCGTTGGGATGGATCGTTGATCTATCAGCTAGCGCAATATGACGCCGCCAAGCAGGTCATGCTTGATTTCAGAAACGGCTTGGTTAATGCCATTCCTGGCGCTCCCAAAGCCGACGAGGAGCAACTCGCTCAATTGGCGGGAATGGCCGCGGATGCCGAGGCCAAGGGGATCCTGCTGGTCGGAATCCAGTTTCCAATCTTTGCGCCGACAGTCGATTTCCTGGATCACAACGAAGAATACCGACCCTACGCGGGCGCTTGGCGCGATTTCGAGAGCGAGACAATGAAAAGAAGATTCACCGAGATGGGAATCATCCACGTCGATCTGAGCCGTGCGGCCATGTCGAAGGATCCCGAAAATTTCGTCGACACGTCTCATCCATCAGAGGCCGGAATGGTTGCCGCCCTGATCGAGGCGAGCGGCAATGCCGCTTTCAATGCCGCGCTGCCGCGGCTGGATATCACCGGTCTGCGGGGTGACCTCAAGCGTGCCAGCGACTATGTCAATCACTATCATCTCTACAGATCGACTTTCGTGAAGTAATTGCCTTTAGGGCGGAGTGCAGAAATGACGGCTGAGATCTACGAGCGCTTGAACAAGGTTTTCATCGAGACCTTCGGCGATGAGACCATCAGGATCTTCCCCGAGATGACGGCCGACGACCTCGATGAGTGGGATTCCGTGACTCACATCTCGCTGGTGCTGGCGGTCGAGGAAGAGTTTGGCCAACGCCTCAACGCTTCGGAAATCGGCAATCTCGAGAATGTCGCGGCGATGGTGTCGTTGCTCGAGAGGAAGATGGCACGCTAGTTGCTGGCGCAAGTCTGTCTATCATTGGAAGAAGCCGGGATCGAACGGTTTGCGTTTCGAATTGCGGCCGGGCGGCTATGTCTTTTTGAGTGCATTGGCTGAACGCGATTGGGGGCGGGGGTTGTCATCGGCGGCTGTCTGGGTGTCGATGGCGCCACAGTCCGCGACCCCTGCGAGTAAGTGGCGTTCGTTTCTTCTCGACCGGCTGGTCGGAAGCAGGTAATTTGGCAAACGTTAGGGGTGTGCTCGGCCCCATTCTAAGCCGTGCCGAGCACTTTGATACTGCTGATGGACAGGACAGGGGATGGCTCAATTTGCCGGCGGCGCGAGCGCGGTTCTGTGCCTGAGACCGGAGGATATCTTCGTCGGCTTGACGGCGGAGATCGAACAGCTCGTCGAACGCCATCATGTCGACCAGTTTGCCGCGCTTACCGGCGACGTGTCCCCGATCCACATGGACGATGGTGTGGCCAGGGAGCGTGGTTTCGAAGCGCGTGTCGTCCACGGCATGCTGATCGCCGGTTTCGTCTCACGGCTGTTCGGGCTTCGGCTGCCGGGTCTCGACTGCATCCTGCAATCGATCAACCTTCGATGGATTGAGCCGCTCTATATCGGTGACACGATCCGTGTTCAGGCGACGGTTGCGCAATGGTCGAGCGCAGCCGAGGTTTTCGTTGCCAATGTTGATGTCATTCGCCAGCGTACTCAGATGAGCGTTGCCAAGGGCAAGGTCCAAGTTGGATTTACCAGGAGCCGACCATGACGGATTGGGATTTTATATTGATCTGCCAATCGAACGTCGTTGAGTACGACGCGTATTCGGCTCTGCCAATCGATCGGCTGGATCTGTTCCGGTCACTGGTCTACCCACGAATGGTTCGGCACGAGGGCAAGTTCGTTGGCCATCTTGATTTCATCAACGCGATCTCGGGACGCCCGAACTATTTCGAGTCCGACTATCCCGGCCGCCGGCAGTCGCTGAATATCTGGAACCTCCCATCCGCAAGCGGACTGCATGTTGCGAATTACCTACTGTCGTTCGGCATTCGTACCAAGATCATCAACAACATCGACAGCGACTGGGATCTGTTCGAGGAGGCCTATCGGAGCAGCGGCGGCAAGATCCCCGTCGGTATCTCATCGACCTTCTTTCTGACCTTCAAGGAGATCGGGCGCATCTGCAAACGCCTCAAGAAGCTCGATCCCGACATGGAGATCATCGTCGGTGGCGCATTCGCGAATTCCTACATCATCAACGGTTCGCCGGCCGATCTCGCGGAGCCGATGCGCAAGTACGGCATCAAGCACATGTTGCATGCCTTCAATTCGGAGTTCGACCTGAGGGATCTGCTCCTGGCCCGAGGCAAGGGCGGGGGATTTGACGAGGTCAAGAACCTCTGCACCTTAGAACGCGGCAGCTTTTCTGCCGGTCCGGTGCAATGGAACACGCCACTTCTCGACGACTGCCCGGCCTTGTGGGACCAGCTGGACGCGCCGTTCCTGAACCGCACCGTCCAGATCAGGACGGCGTCGGGATGCCCATTCTCCTGCGCCTTCTGCTCCTATCCGACGACGGCTGGTGGCTGGAAGACACTCGCGGGCGACAAGGTCAGGATGCATCTCGACGCGGTGAAGCGCATTGGCGGCATAGACCGGATCATCTTCATCGACGACACCTTCAACGTGCCGCCGCACCGTTTCAAGGCGCTGCTCAAGATATTCCAGGAGTATGATTTCGAGTGGTTTTCGTTCCTGCGTGTGCAGTATGTCGACGAAGAGATCGTACGCGCGATGAAGGACTCGGGATGCAAGGGGGTCTATCTCGGCGTTGAATCCGCCAATGACACCGTGCTCGAAAACATGAACAAGAAGGCGCGGCGCGCCGATTTCCGGCGTGGGATCGAGCTGTTGAACAAATACGATATCAACTCGCTATCCGCCTTCGTACTTGGCTTCCCCGGCGAGACCGATGAGACCATTCGTGACAACATGGACTTCATCGAGAATTGCGGCGTCCAGTTCTACTCGCTGAAGGAATTCTATTACATGGAGCACACCGATATTCACAACAGGCGAGAGGAGTTCGGGCTGACTGGAATGGGCGCCAATTGGAAGCACAACACGATGTCTTCTGAGGACGCCGGTCGCATCAAGCTCGAAATGTTCCAATCGATCAAGAACGCCTGCTTCGTCGATCCCGACACCAGCCTCTGGTACATGGCCTATCTGTACGATCAGGGCTACGACTTCCGCGAGATCAGGCAATTGCAGGAAGGCATCAACACCATCATGAAGAGGCAATTGGCAGGCGACTTTGGCGACAACTACGACGTCATCGCCTCGCTGAAGCGGCTTCATGAGAACCGGTCGCCGGGACGGGTACAGGTGATCAACCGCCCCGAACTCGTCAGCAGCGTCTTCGGGCCGTGAGGACCCGATCGGACGGTGCAGCGGCCTTGGTCGCGGATCCGTTGCGGGAGCGCCGGATCTAAGGGAGCGGCGCCAGATTTGGCGTTGGGATCAACCGGCTTACTGGTCCAATGAATTGCCAAGTTTCGGGGCTTGCCGCGGAAGCGCTACCGCGACATGGCGGCGAACTGGGACATGAGACCAGACGTTTGCGATGAGCGGATCTGAAATGAACAGCACGCGATCGAACGACCGTTTCGCCAGCTTCTGTGCGCAGGCGCGGCGTGGGGATATCCACGAGGCCTTTGCGACCTTGCGAAGCGCCATTGATCCAAATGACAGCTTTGTCACCTTGCGCAAATATCTCAAGGTGTTCGACACGATGGATCGCGACGCGCTCGGCCTGAAGCCGATCAGAATCGCGATTCTATCGAGCGCCACGGTCGACCATGTCTCGGAGATGGTCCGCCTGTGGCTGGCAAGCGAAGGCTTTGCCGCACAGTTCTACATCGCTCCGTTCGATACCATCGTTCCGACCATCCTTGACAAGGATGGCGAGCTGTACGCGTTTGAGCCCGAGATCGTCTGGATCTTCACGACCGGTCGCGATTTGCGGATCGACATGCCACCCGGTAGCGCCGTCGACCTCGTCGAGGACGCGGTGGCCGCTGAGGTAGACATGGTGGAGGGCCTCTGGGCGGAGGTGCGTAAGAATTGCCCGGCCCTTGTCATCCAGAACAACGCTGACACGCCCGCCATCGATATCTTCGGCAATTTCGAGGGATCGGTCGGGTGGAGCCGGCGCTCGGTCATTCGCAAGTTCAACAGCCGGCTCGCCGACCGCGCCTCAGGGGGCGTCGTCATTTTCGATTATGATCACCTGTCGGCACTCTACGGCCAGGCGCGTTGGTTCGAATATCGGCACTGGCATCACTCCAAGCAGCCGATGACGTTTGATGCTATGGGTCTGGTCGGCTTTACTTTTGCGCGGCTGGTTGCGGCGATCAAGGGCCAGGCCAAGAAATGCGTCGTACTAGACCTCGATAATACGTTGTGGGGTGGGGTGATCGGTGACGACGGGCTGGGGGGGATCAAACTTGGCAACGGCGCGACCGGCGAGGCGTTCAGCCAAATTCAGAACTACTTCAAGAGCCTCAAGCAGCGCGGTGTTATCCTCGCCGTCTGTAGCAAGAACGATGTCGCCAATGCCAGAGAGCCGTTCGAGCAGCATCCAGATATGCGCCTGAGACTCGACGACGTCGCGGAGTTCATGGCCAATTGGAGCAACAAGGCTGACAACATCCGCACAATCGCCGAGAACTTGAATATCGGCCTCGATTCGATGGTGTTCGTGGACGATAATCCGGTGGAGCGTGACTTGGTGCGCCAGTATCTGCCGATGGTCACCGTCCCCGAATTGTCGGACGACCCTGCGGAATATGTCGGGCTCGTGCATCGGCAACGCTATTTCGAGACGGTCGCCTATTCGCAGGAGGACGCGGTGCGCACCGACTATTATCGCGCCAACGCGCAACGTCGCGAACTTCAGGGATCGTTCACCGACCAGGCCCAATTCCAGAAGAGCCTGCTGATGGAGGCCGAAGTCGGTTGTGCCGACGGAATGTATCTCGCGCGCTCGACGCAATTGATCAACAAGAGCAACCAATTCCATCTGACCGGCACGCGCTACAGCGAAGCCGAGGTGAGGGCGTTTCAGGCCGACAGCAACTGGACCTGCCGTCATTTCACCCTGCGCGACCGTTTCGGCGACAACGGCCTGATCTCGGTGGTGCTGATGCGGCAAGACGGCCTTGCGCTCGTCATTGATACATGGGTCATGAGCTGCCGCGTGCTGGGCCGGGCGATGGAGGAGTTTATTGCCAACGAGATCGCACGCGTCGCCCTCGCGCGCGGCTGCGAGGTGATCCGCGGGCGTTACGTGCCGAGCAAGAAGAACAAGCTCGTGGCGCAACTCTACCAGCGACTCGGTTTCGAGAAGGTTGGCGATGTGGAGGGCGCGACTGATTGGGTTCGTTCGGCCGATCCGCCAATTTATCTTGAGACAACGATCAAGCGGGTCGCAGATGCGCACCCCGATAGTTGCTTGCAGGCATTGCATTTTGCGCAGAAGCTCGATCAATAGCGGGCTGTGAGGTCGAGACGCCTGAACGATCAATTGTATCCAGGGAAGCACAGGTCTCTGACTCTAGGCGACGAAAGCTCATTCGCGGCTAGCTAAGTGAGCCGCTCAGCGGCCGCTTAGAGCAGCAATTAAGGTGGCTGCTCGTCGCCGCGACAACTATCGCCGAAGGGCTCTGGGAGTTTCGCGGCGTGCTTCCTTTGCCCCGGCGTTACGTTGTCCGGCACGGTACCCTGCTCTTCATGAAGCGGGCTCGATTGAGCCGCGCTTGCCGCTCGGCGGAGCAAGATGCGCTCGACGAGGCTACGAAGAGCCTGGGCGAGCACGGCTCTGTCTTCCGAACGGTTGAACCGTCGGTCAGCTGGGCTGACCTTGCCCCTGGGGCTTAATCCAGTTTGAAGTTCGTTCTGGCCCAACGAGGACCAGAGCATGAAGCGCAGCCGCTTTACGGAAGAGCAGA
>BFBZ01000020.1_pt41 | contig 28481 bp, 23 predicted proteins | sample 1888401 | NCBI WGS metagenome assembly BFBZ01 (sample SAMD00112614, study PRJDB3348) | symbiont metagenome | host: Chara braunii
GGTGCGGATCTCCTTCAGGAGTTCCCGCACGAACAGGCTGCGGTCGCTGCCATTGTCCGAGACGACGGATGACAGCGCGGCCGAATACATCACCAGCGTACCGTTGGGCGCGATGACAGGGGCGAGCCCGGCCGAGAAGCTGCGGAAGCGTCGCTCGAATGGGTTGCGCCTTGAGGCATCGATCAGGGCGATCTTCACCCCGGCGCCGCGGCTGTTGATCTCGCCGAGCACGGTCTCGAGGCTGAAGCCGTCGCGGCGCACGTCGGCCTCAGCCCAGATCTGGGCATCGACCGGGATCATGTAGCTCTGCCGGTTCGACTGGATGCCATAGCCGGAGAAGAAAATCAGCGCGACCGAGCCCGGCTTGATCTTGCCATACAGCCGGTCGAAGGCGCGGCGCATGCCGTCGCCGGTCAGGTTCTCGCCAACCTCGACGGTGAAGCCATCGCGCTTGAGCTCGTCGGCGACGTCGCGCGCGTCGTTGACCGGTTCCTTCAGCGGCGCATCGGCATCGGGATATTTGGCATTGCCGATGACCAGCGCGAAGCGGTCGCCGGCGGCGAATGATGAAGTCGGCGACGCGATTGAAAAAATCAGCGTGGCGAGCAAGGCAAGGCGGATTTTCATAATCGCGGCAAATCCAGATCGCGGCATTGCAATGGAAATGGCGCCGCTTCCAGCCTGCGCCCCGGGGACCTTACTCTAGCGAAAATCGATTATCAAACCACGGCCAAACTCCCGTCAACGGTTTGCCGCAGCTTCGCTTATCGCGATGACCGCGGCGAGGCCGCAGTGCAACAGCATGCGGTCATGGCGGCCATCGCCATCGTGGCATGGTGCCGGTTCCGGCGAGCCGATAATGTGATTGCTCTCACAGTGGCCCCGCCGCCCTGTCATGCGCTCGTCGCACTGCGCGCGGTTTGACCTTTGCGCATGGCGATGGCTTTGTGGTCAGGACGGCAAGCCGTTCTGACAAACACCACAAGCAAGAGCGAACCGATGGGAAACGCCTACGAGATCTACGCCCTGCGCTATGCGACGATGTCGCCGCGCACACCCAACCTCAATTTCCTGGTCCCCGATCCGCATGACACCACCGCGCAGGATCTCGACTATTTCGTCTGGCTGGTTCGTGGCCACGGCCGCGACATCCTGGTCGATACCGGCTTCAACGCCGAGGAGGCCAGGGCGCGCTCCCGTAAGCTGACGCTCAACCCCGTCGATGCGCTGGCCAACTTCGGCGTCAGCGCCGATGCAATCCGCGACGTCATCGTCACCCATCTGCATTATGACCATGCCGGCAATCTGGACCGCTTTCCGAACGCCAAATTCCATCTGCAGGAACGCGAGATGAGCTACGCGACCGGCCGCTGCATGTGCAATGGCATGCTGCGCCATCCGTTCTCGATCGAGCACGTCACGCAGATGGTGCGCCACGTCTATGGCGAGCGCGTCACCTTCCATTCCGGCGACGGCGAGATCGCGCCCGGCGTCACCGTGCATCGCGTCGGCGGCCATTCCGACGGCTTGCAGGTGGTGCGGGTCGAGACCGCGCGCGGCCCCGTCGTGCTGGCGTCGGACGCCGCGCATTACTACGCGAACCTGCATAAGCGCAGCCCATTCCCGATCGTCTACAATGTCGGCGACATGGCGCAGGGCTGGGAGACCGTCGAGCGGCTCGCCGGTCATCCTGACCGCTTCATTCCCGGTCACGATCCGATCGTCAGCGAGATCTATCCGCGCGCCAGCGACAAGGTCGATGCGTTCGCGCTGCATCTGGCGCCGTCGCGATCATTCGCAAAATAGCCTCGCCGATCGGGCGGGGCGCGTCTGCAACATTTCAAGAAACGTCAAAGAAGAAGCGATATGACTGACACCAAAACTCTCGGGTTCATTGGCCTCGGCGTGATGGGTGAGCCGATCTGCCGCAACCTGGTCAAGAAGAGCGGCAAGCGCGTCGTCGTGTTCGACCTCGCGGCCGAACCGCTGCAGCGGCTACGCGCTGACGGCGCCGACGTGGCTGAAACGGTCGCCGATGTCATCAAGCAGAGCGACGTGCTGTTCCTCTGCCTGCCGAGCGCCAAGCATGTGCGCGCGGTGTTCGAAGGCGACGGCATCCTGAGGAACATCAGAAGTGGCCAGGTCGTGGTCGATCTCGGCACGTCCTCGGTCAGCCAGACCCGCGATTTCGCCGGTCAATTGCAGGCCAAGGGGGCGGCCTGGGCCGACGCGCCGATCGCGCGCACGCGACAGGCTGCGCAGGACGGCACGCTCAGCGTGATGGTCGGCGCGGTGCCCGCGCTCTATGCCGCGATCGAGCCCTTGATCCGCTGCTTCGCCACCGACGTCACCAATTGCGGCGATGTCGGCGCCGGGCAGGTGACCAAGATCCTCAACAACATGGTGCTGTTCGAGACCGTGAACGCACTGGCCGAGGCCGTCGCGGTGGCGAAGCACAATGGCGTCGACCCGAAACTGCTGCTGGACACCCTGTCGAAGGGCTCGGCCGACAGCTTCGCGCTGCGCAACCACGGCATGAAGGCGATCGTGCCGGGCGTGTTTCCGGAGCGCGCGTTCTCGACCGAATACGCGTTGAAGGATCTGTCCTATGCGCTGGAGCTCGCGGCCGATGCCGGCATCACAATCCGTGGTGCGGAGCTGATCGGCACGGTGCTGCAGGAGGCGATCGACAAGGGATCGAAGGACAATTATTTCCCTGTGATCGCCAAGCATATCGAGGGGGCGTAGCTCTCTCCACCGTCATTCCGGGGCTCGCGCAGCGAGAGCCCGGAATCCATCGTGCCACATGTTGTGCGGATGAATGGATTCCGGGCTCGTGCTTCGCACGCCCCGGAATGACGAGAGGATAGAGCGGGCCGCGAAGCCAACCCCAGCGTCGTCCTGGCGAAGGCCAGGACCCATAACCACAAATGGCCGTTGTTGCACCTCGCTGCAACGACGAGTCCCGTTCACAACTCCGGCTGCGGCGTATGGGTCCTGGCTTTCGCCAGGACGACGGTGGCGTGGGTGTCCAAGGCGGAGCGTGTGTCTAATACACGTCCTTCGCGTCGGCCTCTTCGCTGGTCTGCACCAGCTCGAGGCTGGTCTCGACCTTGCCGAGCAGGCGTCCGAGGTCGCGGCGCTCCTGGGCAGAGAGGCAGGACAGGATCTCCTGCTCCTTGCGCAGGAGCCTGGGGATCAGCTCTTCATACAGCGCCTGGCCCTTCCGGGTCAGTCGCAGGCGGAATTCGCGGCGGTCGTCCGCGTTCTCGACGCGCTCGACGATCTCGCGCTCCATCAGCGCCGACACCGCGCGGCTGATGGTGGATTTATGCGTGCGGGTGCATTGCGCGATGTACTGCGCGCTGCAGGGGTCATTGCGGAAACCGAGCGTCGCGAGCACGCGCCACTCGGGGATGTCGAGGCCGTAGCGCGCCTGATATTCGCTCGACAGCGCCGAGGACACCTCGGCCGCCAGCCGGTTCAGGCGGAACGGCATGAAATGAAAGAGATCGAGGCGCTTTTTCGCCGGCGCGGCATCGTCGCGCACGTCCGCCTCCACGGCGCTGCGCGGCCGGATCGGAGGCTGGCTTGCAGAGGTCCTGGCCAAAAATCCCTCCAATTTGAGTTGACGGCGGCCCCGACTGGGGGTTTAAGATAGTTGCAAGTGAGACTAATTTAGCAAGGTCGCGGCCGGCTCGCAAGGTCCTGTCGCAAGCCGGTTACACAAGCCGCAGCCAAAGGCCGGCACAGGAAACATCCAGGGTCACGCAAGTAGGGTCAAGAAATGGCATCAGCCAATTCGGCACAGGCCAAAACCCAGTTCGGCTATCGCCGTCACCCCGATCAGGAGCGGTCGGGCGCCAATGTGGCGGAGCATCCGGTCGTCGTGGTCGGCGCCGGGCCGGTGGGATTGTCGCTGGCGATCGATCTGGCCCAGCGCGGCCAGCGCGTGGTGCTGCTCGACGATGCCGACCGGATCGGCGAAGGCTCCCGCGCGATCTGCTTCTCGAAGCGTTCGCTGGAGTTTTGGGATCGGCTCGGCGTCGGCGACCGCATGGTCGAGAAGGGCGTGGTCTGGAGCGTCGGCAAGATCTTTCACGGCGCCTCGCAGCTCTATCAGTTCAATCTGCTGCCCGAAGAGGGCCACAAGCGGCCCGCCTTCATCAACTTGCAGCAATTCTATGCCGAAGCCTATCTGGTCGATCGGGTCGAGCAGTTGCCGGACATCGATCTGCGCTGGCGCAACAAAGTGATCGCGCTGGAGAGCCGCAACGACGGCGTCGCGCTGACGATCGCGACCCCTGAAGGCTCGTACCAGGTGCACGCCGCCTTCGTCGTCGCCTGCGACGGCGCGCGCTCCTCGTTACGGCAGATGGTCGGCGCGGATTTCGCCGGCCAGGTGTTCGAGGACCAGTTCCTGATCGCCGACGTCAAGATGACGGCGGCATTCCCGACCGAGCGCTGGTTCTGGTTCGATCCGCCGTTCCATGCCGGACGCTCGGCGCTGCTGCACAAGCAGCCCGACGATATCTGGCGGATCGACCTGCAGCTCAATCCGGATGCGGATCCGATCGCCGAGAAGCAGCCCGAAAATGTCCGGCCGCGGATCGAGCGCATGCTCGGGCACGACAAATTCGAGTTCGAGTGGATATCGCTCTACAAGTTCCAGTGCCGCCGGATGGCCAGGTTCATCCACGGCCGGGTGATCTTCGCCGGCGATTCCGCCCATCAGGTCTCGCCGTTCGGCGCCCGCGGCGCCAATTCCGGGCTCGAGGACGCCGAGAATCTGGCGTGGAAGCTCGACCGCGTGCTGCGCCGGCTCTCGCCGGAAAGCCTGCTGGAGAGCTATCACATCGAGCGCAGCGCGGCGGCGGACGAGAACATCCGCGAGTCCACTCGCTCGACCGATTTCATGGCGCCGGTGACGAAGCAGGAGGCGCGGCTGCGCCAGGCGGTGCTGTCACTCGCGGAGGATACCGAGTTCGGCAAGCGCATGGTCAATGGCGGCCGGCTCTCGGTGCCGTCGGTCTATGACACGCCGCTGTCGAGCGGCGATCGCGACGATTGGCGCGGCGGTCCGCGGCCGGGTGCGTCGATGCTGGATGCGCCGTTGACGGAGCAGGGCGGCGGTTCCAGCTACCTGACCGAGGTTTTCATCAAGCAGGGAACGCGCTTCACGCTGCTGGAGTTTGGCAATGGCAAGGCCGCCGATGTGCCCGATGGTGTCGGCCGCATCCGGGTCGGCGGCGAAGACGGGCTGGTCGATGCGCAGGGCCTCGCCGGCCAGCGCTACGACGCCGAGCCCGGCACCGCCTATCTGCTGCGGCCGGATGGTTATGTCGCGGCTCGTTTCCGCAACGCGGCGCGGCCTGTGCTCGATGCGGCGCTGGCGCGCGCAGCTGGCGTGAACTGAGGACCCGTCATGGTGCTGTCGACCAGTTCGAACTTCGCAAAGCCTGATGATGCGTTCCGCGCCATCGTCGAGGCGCATCGCGGCCTCACCGAGGCGCAGAGCGCCGATCTCGACGCTGCGCTGGTTCTGGTGCTCGCCAACCATATCGGTGATCTCGAGGTGCTGCGCGCGGCGATCGCGCTGGCGAAGCGGCGGATGCCGGATGCGAGCCAGCAACAACAACAGCAGCAACAACAATAGCACTGATCAAACGAACAGGACTGAACTGATGGCCAAAGGTTTTGCATCGACCACCGACCTCGCTGAAAAGAAGGTCACCTTCTCCGAGATCGGCACCGATCTCTATGCCTTCACCGCCGAAGGTGATCCGAACACCGCCGTGATCGTCGGCGAGGACGGCTGCCTGGTGTTCGACGCTCAGGCGACGCCGGCGATGGCCAACAAGGTGATCGAGCGGGTCAAGRCCGTCACCGACAAGCCGATCAAATATGTCGTGCTGTCGCATTATCACGCGGTGCGCGTGCTCGGTGCCTCGGCCTATCATGCGCAGGGCATCGTGGCCTCGCAGGAGACCTATCGCCTGATCGAGGAGCGCGGCCAGCAGGATTGGGATTCTGAATACGGCCGCTTCCCGCGGCTGTTCCAGGATGCCGCAAGCATCCCCGGCCTGACTTGGCCGACGCTGACCTTCGAAGGCGAGATGTCGATCTATCTCGGCAAGCGCGAGGTGCGGCTGATGCAGCTCGGCGCCGGCCATACCTCCGGCGATATCGTCGCCTGGGTGCCGGATGCTGAGGTGATGTTCTCGGGTGATCTGATCGAATATCACTCGGCCTGCTATTGCGGCGACGCGCACTTACGCGAATGGCCGATGACCTTGAACGAGATCCGCGCCTTCAATCCGAAGGCGATCGCGCCGGGCCGCGGCGATGCGCTGAAGGGTCTCGAGACCGGCCGCGATGCGATCGCGATGACCCGCGATTTCGTCACTACGCTTTACGGCGCCGCCGAATCGTCGGTTGCCAAGGGCCGCTCCTTGAAGGAATCGATGGCGGCGACGCGCGAGGTGATGGATCCGAAGTTCTCGAAGTTCGCGATCTACGAGCACTGCCTGCCGTTCAACGTTTCACGCGCCTATGACGAAGCGTCCGGGATCGACGATCCCGTGATCTGGACCGACAAGCGCGACCAGGAAATGTGGGCCGCCCTGCAAGGAGGATAGCGATGAACATCAATACCTCGCCTGATCAGATCGTACGCAGCACCGCGCAGGTGACGCCGGGCTACATGTCCGGCTTCGGCAACAGCTTCGAGACCGAGGCGCTGCCCGGCGCGCTGCCGATGGGACGCAACTCGCCGCAGCGTTGCGCCTATGGGCTCTATGCCGAGCAATTGTCCGGTTCGCCATTCACTGCGCCGCGCGGCACCAATGAGCGCTCCTGGCTCTATCGCATCCGTCCGTCGGTGCGGCACTCCGGCCGTTTCGCCAAGGCCGATGCCGGGCTGTGGCGCACTGCGCCGTGCCAGGAATACGATATGCCGATCGCGCAGCTGCGCTGGGACCCCGCGCCGATCCCGAAGGAGGACATGACGTTCCTCCAGGGCGTGCAGACCATGACCACGGCGGGTGATGCCAACACCCAGGCTGGCATGGCCGCGCACGTCTATCTCATCACCAGATCGATGGTCGATCAGCATTTCTACAATGCCGACGGCGAGATGATGTTTGTGCTGCAGCAGGGCAATCTCCGGCTGGTCACCGAGTTCGGCCGGATCGATGCCGAGCCGGGCGAGATCGTGGTGATTCCACGCGGGGTCAAGTTCCGCGTCGAGATTCCGAATGGTCCGGCACGCGGCTATCTCTGCGAGAACTACGGCGGCGCCTTCACGCTGCCGGAGCGCGGCCCGATCGGCGCCAATTGCCTCGCCAATCCCCGCGACTTCCTGACACCGGTCGCGGCCTATGAGGACCGCGACGCGCCCTCGAAGATGTATGTCAAATGGGGCGGCAATCTCTGGGCCGCCGATATCGAGCATTCGCCGCTCGACGTCGTCGCCTGGCACGGCAATTACGCGCCCTACAAATACGATCTGCGCACCTTCTCGCCGGTCGGCGCGATCGCCTTCGATCACCCCGATCCCTCGATCTTCACGGTATTGACCTCGCCGTCGGAGACCGCCGGCACCGCGAATATCGACTTCGTGATCTTCCCGGAGCGCTGGATGGTGGCCGACAACACCTTCCGTCCGCCGTGGTACCACATGAATATCATGTCCGAGTTCATGGGCCTGATCTACGGCGTCTATGACGCCAAGCCGCAGGGCTTCGTGCCCGGCGGCATCAGCCTGCACAACATGATGTTGCCGCACGGGCCCGACCGTGACGCCTTCGAGCACGCCAGCAATGGCGAGTTGAAGCCGGTGAAGCTGACCGGCACCATGGCCTTCATGTTCGAGACCCGTTTCCCGCAGCGCGTGACGCAGCACGCGGCGACGTCGTCGACGCTGCAGGATGATTACTCGGACTGCTGGAAGGGGTTGGAGAAGAAGTTCGACCCGAGCAAGCCGTAGCCAGCCGTCATTCCGGGGCGCGCGGAGCGCGAGCCCGGAATCCATTGCTCCGCGCGACACGTGGCCTGATGGATTCCGGGCCTGCGCCTTACGGCGCATCCCGGAATGACGAGAGATAGAGTGCGTCAATCATTTCGGCAGGAAACCATGCCCCATCCCAACGACCCCAAACTCCGCTCCTTCATCGACGTCGCTCCGACCTCCGACTTCCCGATCCAGAACCTGCCTTACGGCGTGTTCTCGTCGAAGGATGGCCTCGCGCCGCGCGTCGGTGTCGCGATCGGCGACTATGTGCTCGACCTCTGGGAGCTCGAGCAGGATTCGCGGCTCGATGTCGGGCCGCTCGGCGTGTTCTCGCAGCCGTCGCTCAATGCCTTCATGGCGCTCGGGCCGAAAGTGTGGTCGGCGACACGGGCGCGGATCAGCGAGCTGCTGCGCTCGGATCATCCGGAACTGCGCGACAACAGGGAATTGCGCGCGCGCGCGCTGGTGCCGATGACGGATGTCATGTTGCATATGCCGTTCGCGGTTTCGGGCTATACCGATTTCTATTCGTCGAAGGAGCACGCCACCAATGTCGGCGTCATGTTCCGCGGCAAGGACAATGCGCTGCAGCCGAACTGGCTGCACATGCCGATCGGCTATAACGGCCGCGCCTCGACGGTCGTTGTGAGCGGCACCAAGGTCAAGCGTCCGTGCGGCCAGCTGAAGCCGCCGACGGCGGACGTGCCGAGCTTCGGCCCCTGCAAGCGGCTCGACTTCGAGCTCGAGATGGGCGTCGTCGTCGGACAGGCATCCGCGATGGGCGAGATGCTGACCGAGAAGCAGGCCGAGGAGATGATCTTCGGCTTCGTCATCCTCAACGACTGGAGCGCGCGCGACATCCAGCAATGGGAATACGTGCCGCTCGGCCCGTTCCAGGCCAAGGCGTTCGCGACCTCGATCTCGCCGTGGGTGGTGACGCGCGAGGCGCTGGAGCCGTTCCGGATGCAGGGCCCGGAGCAGCAGCCGGAGCCGCTGGCCTATCTGAAACAGGCCGGCGCGAACAATTACGATCTCGCGCTCGACGTCGGCCTGCGTGCCGGTGCGATGAACGAGGCGAAGACGATCTGCAGCACCAACTTCAAATACATGTACTGGTCGTCGGTGCAGCAGCTCGTGCACCATGCGTCATCAGGGTGTGCGATGAACGTCGGCGATCTCCTCGGCAGCGGTACGATCTCCGGCCCCGAGAAGCATCAGCGCGGCAGCCTCCTGGAAATCAGCTGGAACGGCACCGAGCCGATCGAGCTCGCCAGCGGCGTGACGCGCTCGTTCCTGGAGAACGGCGACTCGCTTGTCATGCGCGGCTGGTGCCAGGGCGATGGCTATCGCGTCGGCTTCGGCGAGGTCGAAGGCACCATCGTCGCGGCGGAGTGACGTTTCGTCATTGCGAGGAGCAAAGCGACGAAGCAATCCATCGCTCCGCCTGCACGGAACCACGGATTGCTTCGCTCCGCTCGCAATGACGAAGGAAAGCCTCAGCGCTCTTCCGGCCTGATGTCCCGCAGCCGCGCCGTATGCGCCGCGCAGTCCTCGAGGCTGTATTTCAGGTGCACCCGCTTGTCCGATGGCGGCTGGTTCACGGTGCAGACACCTGCCCGCCACGGCTTGGCCGGGCGGATCGGTCGCGCTGCAAACCCGCCGCCGCAGTTCGGGCAGACATTGCCGAGCTTGGTTTCGGCGCAATCCGCACAGAACGTGCATTCATAGGAACAGATCCGAGCGTCGACGGCGCTCGGCGGCAGGTCCTTGTCGCAATATTCGCAGTTCGGTCGCAGCTGCAGCGCCATAGTTGCCTCTCTTGCCGGATGTTGCAGGAATGATCGCAGATCGCATCGAGAAAACGAATGACGGATTTCCCTCGATTCGCGCCAGTCAGGTCTGCAACGCATTCAATGGCAGTTTGGTGCTCTCCTTCAGGCGGTCCAGCACAATCGAGGAGCGCACATGGGCCACGCTCTGGTGCGGCATCAGCACGTTGTTGACGATATCGGACAGGCTCTTGAGGTCGCGCAGCATCACCTTCAGCACGTAATCGGCATCGCCGGTCAGCGCGTAGGCCTCCTGGATGTCGTCAACCCGGTTGACCAGCTCGCGAAACCGCTTGGCGTTGTCGGGCGAGTGGGTCGCGAGCGTGATGTGGATGAAGGCGATCAGGCCGAAGCCGAGCGCCTCGCCGGCGAGGTCGGCGTGGTAGCCCGCGATCACCTTCTCCTCCTCCAGCCGCATCCGCCGCCGCGAGCATTGCGAGGCGGATAGCCCGACGAGGTCGGCCAGCTGCTGGTTGGTCAGCCGGCCGTCATCCTGCAGCGCGGCGAGCATTTTGAGGTCAAAAGCGTCGACTTCCGGCATGCATCAAATATCCATTTCATGCACAAATCGTGCGCGATGATAGCAAATCAAGCCCAATTTTGCACGCACGTTGCGCAGCAAGTGACGGAAACTGACCTCCAGACAAATCAGGGAGTTATCCGCCATGGGACCGTTTCCGCACGACGCCGAGCCGCCGGCGATTTCGACCGCCAATCCGATGGGCACCGACGGCTTCGAGTTCGTCGAATACGCCCATCCCAATCCGGCCGAGCTGCACGCTTTGTTCAAGCTGATGGGCTTTGTCGCAGTCGCCCGCCACCGGAGCAAGGCGATCACGGTCTATCGCCAGGGCGACATCAACTATCTCGTCAATGAGGAGCCCGGCAGCCACGGCTTCAACTTCGTCGCCGCACACGGCCCCTGCGCGCCCTCGATGGCGTTCCGCGTGGTCGATGCAAGGCGCGCCTATGAGCGCGCGATCTCGCTCGGCACGGAACCCGCAGATGTCTCGGCCGCCGAGAAGACACTCGACGTGCCCGCGATCAAGGGCATCGGAGGAAGCCTGCTTTATTTCGTCGATCGCTACGGCGCCAAGGGCTCGGCTTATGATGCCGAGTTCGAATGGTTAGGTGCCGCCAACCCGCGACCCGCGGGCTCCGGCCTCTATTACATCGATCACCTCACCCACAACGTCCATCGCGGTCGCATGGATGTCTGGACCGGCTTCTACGCAAAACTGTTCAACTTCCGCCAGATCCGCTTCTTCGACATCGAGGGCCGTGCGTCCGGCCTGTTCTCCCGCGCGCTGACCAGCCCGGACGGCAAGATCCGGATTCCGATCAACGAGGATGCCGGCGATTCCGGGCAGATCGAGGAATATCTCAACACCTATCACGGTGAGGGCATCCAGCACATCGCCTGCGGTGCGCGCGACATCCACGCGACGGTCGAGCGGTTGCGCGCAGACGGCCTGCCGTTCATGCCGTCGCCGCCCGACACCTATTTCGAGCGGATCGATGCCCGCCTGCCGAAGCACGGCGAGGACGTGGTGCGGCTCAAGACCAACGGCATCCTGATCGACGGCGAGGGCGTGGTCGACGGCGGCCAGACCAAGGTGCTGCTGCAGATCTTCTCGGCGAATGCGATCGGCCCGATCTTCTTCGAATTCATCCAGCGTAAGGGCGACGACGGCTTCGGCGAAGGCAACTTCAAGGCGCTGTTCGAATCGATCGAGGAAGACCAGATCCGCCGCGGCGTGCTGAAGGTCGATCACGCGGCGTGAGCGCCGAGTAGAGCGCTGCGCTAGCGCTCAGCAAAAGGTGTCGTCCCGGCGAAGGCCGGGACCCATACCGCGGAATCCATCGAGTTTACCGGGTGACAGTCCCGCGGAACGATCGTGCGCCACACGACGTTCCGGGGTTATGGGTCCCGGTCTTCGCCGGGACGACAGCGAGATTTACTTCCCCGCCTTCCACGCGTTCGTTACGTCCCCGATGCTCGCGAGCTCCGGCTCGCGGATCGCTGACGGTGTGCGCGAGAAGCGCGGCGCCGGGGCGGGCTGGGTGACGCCGTGGCGTTCGACGAAAACCTGGCGAGCCGCCATGTGCGGATGCTTCGGCGCCTCCTCCATGGTCAGGATCGGCGCGAAGCAGATGTCGGTGCCTTCCATGATTGTGCACCAGTCGGCGCGCGACTTGGTCTTGAACACCTTTTCCAGCTTCGCCTTCAGCGCCGGCCAGGCCTTGCGGTCCATCTGGGCGTCGAAGTCTGCGTCGGTCAGGTCGGCATGCTTGCGCAGCAGCGCGTAGAATTGCGGCTCGATCGAGCCGATCGAGATGAAGTTGCCGCAGGAGCATTCGTAGACGCCGTAGAAATGCGCGCCGCCGTCGAGGAAGTTCTGGTCGCGGCCGCCGCTCCAGCGGCCCTGCGCCGCCATGTCGTAGAACATCGACATCAGCGAGGCCGCGCCGTCGCACATCGCGGTGTCCACCACCTGGCCCTTGCCGGACTTCTGCGCTTCGAGCAGCGCGGCGAGCACGCCGACCACGAGGTAGAGCGCGCCGCCGCCGAAATCGCCGACCAGATTGAGCGGCGGCACCGGCTTCTCCTTGGTGCCGATCGCGGCCAGCGCGCCTGTGATCGAGATGTAGTTGATGTCGTGGCCGGCGGCGTTCGCCAGCGGGCCTTCCTGGCCCCAGCCGGTCATGCGGCCATAGACCAGCTTGGGATTGCGCGCGAGCACGACGTCAGGGCCGAGGCCGAGCCGCTCCATCACGCCGGGACGGAAGCCTTCGATCAGCGCGTCGGCGTGGCTGAGCAGGTCGAGCGCTTCTGATATCGCAGCCTTGTTCTTGAGATCGAGCTCGATCACCTTGCGGCCGCGGGTTGCGACTGCCTTCAGATTCTTGCCCGCGCCGACCCGATCGAGCGTGATGACCTCGGCGCCCATGTCGGCGAGCAGCATGCAGGCGAACGGGCCGGGACCGATGCCGGCGAATTCGACGATGCGGAAGCCGGCGAGCGGGCCCGAGGTGCGAGCGGCGGTTTGGGAGGCGGGCTTGTCGAGCACGTTATCGTTCCGTTGTTGCTGTGAGGGATGTTATCGAGGGGTCTTGTGCGCGATGGTCCGGCAGCGCTGCCGTTCCGTCCTGCGCAATGCCGTCAAGGGCGCGGGCCGGCCATGGGAGGCCGTGACAAGTGGTGGTCGTCGGATCTGCCGAACGTCATGAGTCCTCTCCCGGCCGTCCGTCTGACGGTATTTTTAATTAGCTGATTAGCTAAATTCTCTCGCCTAATGGGCGATGTGGCAAGCCCTTTCGGCTGGAATGCCAGCAAAACGCGAACGGCGCGCATCGCTGCGCGCCGCCTGCATAGGTTCCGGTAGGATAGCGGCTAGCCGGCGCCTGTTACCGCCCGCTGTCCCATCACCTTCACCAAATTGGCACGGTAATCCGCCGAGCCGTGGATGTCGGCGAGCAGGCCGCCTGCGGCGATCGTGACGCTGTCGAGCGCCGAGGCCGCCCAATTGGCCTTCAGCGCCTGCTCGATCGGCGCCACCCGCATGACACCGCTTTGCGACGCACCGGTCGCTGCGACGCGGACGTCGCCCGCCTTGGTCTTGACGACGAACACGCCGGTCAGCGCGAAGCGCGAGGCCGGATGCCGCATCTTGGCATAGCCCGCCTTGGCCGGGACCGGGAACGAAACCGCGGTGATCATCTCGCCATCCTCGAGCGCCGTCGTGAACAGGCCCTTGAAGAAGTCCTCCGCCGCGATCGATCGCTTGTTGGTCTTGATCGTCGCGCCGAGCGCCATGACCGCCGCCGGATAATCCGCCGCCGGGTCATTGTTGGCAAGCGAGCCGCCGATCGTGCCGCGATGACGCACGGCGGGATCACCGATCATCGACGCCAGATGGGCGAGCGCCGGGATCGCCTTCTGCACGGCGTCGCTTTGCGCCACGTCGTAATGCGTGGTCGCGGCCTTGATGGTGACGGTGTCGCCGGACACGTCGATGCCGATCATGTCCTTGATCTTGGCGACGTCGATCACGTCGGATGGCGCAGCGAGGCGCTGCTTCATCACGGGCAGCAAGGTCTGTCCGCCGGACAGGAACTTGGAGTCCGTGCCCTTGCCGAACTGCGCGACGGCATCGTCGATCGAGGATGCGCGGTGATAATTGGTCTCGTACATCGTATCCTCCCTCAACCGTGAATGGCGTGCCAGACGCGATCGGGCGTCGCCGGCATTTCGAGCTTGTTGTTGCCGATGGCGTCTGTAATCGCGTTGATCACGGCAGCAGAGGCGCCGATGGCGCCGGCTTCGCCACAACCCTTGACGCCGAGCGGGTTGCCTGGACACAGCGTCGTGGTGTGGGAGAGCTGGAACGACGGCAGGTCGTCGGCGCGCGGCATGGTGTAATCCATGAACGACGCGGTCACGAGCTGACCGGTGTCGTCATAGACCGCGCCTTCGAGCAGCGCCTGGCCGATGCCCTGGGCAAGGCCGCCGTGAACCTGGCCTTCGACAATCATCGGGTTGATCAGCCGGCCGAAATCGTCGGCTGCCACGAAGTTGACGAAGGAGGTCTTGCCGGTGCCCGGATCGACCTCGAGTTCGCAGATATAGGCGCCGGCCGGGAAGGTGAAGTTGGTCGGATCGTAGAACGCCGTCTCCTTCAGGCCGGGCTCCATGCCGTCGGGCAGGTTGTGCGCGGTGTAGGCGGCGAGCGCGACCATCGGTAGCGCGATCGCCTTGTCGGTGCCGGTGACCTTGAACTCGCCGTTCTCGATCACGATGTCGCTCTCGGACGCCTCGAGCGCATGGGCCGCGATCTTCTTGGCCTTGGCTTCGACCTTCTCCATCGCCTTCACGATCGCCGCACCGCCGACCGCGAGCGAGCGCGAGCCGTAGGTGCCCATGCCGAATTGCACCTTGTCGGTGTCGCCATGGACGATCGAGACCTGGCTGATCGGCACGCCGAGCCGCTCGGCGATGATCTGGCAGAACGTCGTCTCATGGCCCTGGCCGTGGCTGTGCGAGCCGGTCAGCACCTCGATGGTGCCGACCGGGTTGACGCGGATCTCCGCTGATTCCCACAAGCCGACACCGGCACCGAGACTACCGACCGCCTTCGACGGCGCGATGCCGCAGGCCTCGATGTAGCAGGAGACGCCGATGCCGCGCAGCTTGCCGTCAGCTTTCGCCTTGGCCTTGCGGGCCGGGAAGCCGGCATAGTCGATCGCCTTCATTGCGGTATCGAGCGAAGCGTTGAAGTCGCCGATGTCGTACGCCATGATGACTGGCGTCTGATGCGGAAACTGGGTGATGAAGTTCTTGCGACGCAATTCCGTAGGATCGACCTTCAACTGCCTCGCCGCCGTCTCCAGCAGCCGCTCCACCACAAAGCTCGCTTCAGGTCGGCCGGCGCCGCGGTAGGCGTCGACGGGTGTGGTGTTGGTGTAGACGCTGATCACCTCGGCGAAGATATTGGGAATGTTGTACTGGCCCGACAACAGCGTAGCGTAGAGATAGGTCGGAACCGAGGACGAGAACAGCGACATGTAGGCGCCGAGATTGGCGTAGGTCTTGACGCGCAAGCCGGTGATCTTGTTGTTGGCGTCGAGCGCCAGTTCGGCCTTGGTCAGGTGATCGCGGCCATGGGCATCGGTCAGGAAGGCTTCGGTGCGATCGCCGGTCCACTTCACCGGGCGCCCCACCTTCTTGGACGCCCACAGCGCCACCATCTCCTCAGGATAGATGAAGATCTTGGAGCCAAAGCCGCCGCCGACATCGGGCGCGATCACGCGCAGCTTATGCTCCGGCGCGATGTTGTAGAACGCCGACAGCACGAGACGCGCGACGTGCGGATTTTGCGACGTCGTGTACAGCGTAAAATGCTCTTCAGCTTCGTTATACTCGCCGATTGCCGCGCGCGGCTCCATCGCGTTTGGCACCAGCCGGTTGTTGGTGATGTCGAGCGAAACCACGTTGGCCGCCGCCTTGAATGCTGCGTCGGTCGCGGCTTCTTCGCCGATAGTCCAATCGTAGATCACGTTGCCGGGCGCTTCGGGGTGAAGCTGCGGTGCGCCCGCCTTGATTGCCGCGCGAATATCAGCGGCGGCCGGAAGCTCCTCGTAATTGACGACGACGGCTTCGGCCGCGTCCCGGGCCTGGTTTTTGGTTTCGGCGATCACGACCGCGACGGCCTGACCGACGAAACGCACGGTCTCCGGCGCCATCGCCGGCCATGCGCCCATCTTCATCCCGGTGCCATCCTTGGATGTAATGGCCCAGCCGCAGATCAGATTGCCGACCTTGTCATCGACGATCTGCTGGCCGGTCAATACGCCGACCACGCCCGGCATTGTCATTGCCGCGGACGAATCGATGCTCTTTACTTTTGCGTGTGCGTGCGGGCTACGGACGAAATGTGCGTGGGTCAGGCCCACCAGCTTGATGTCGTCGACGTAACGGCCCTTGCCGGTAATGAAACGGCGATCTTCCTTGCGCACGACGCGTGCGCCAATTCCTTCAACACCCATAGTCTAGTCCTCCCGACGGAGATTTCGATTTGCCGCCGTCTTTCCATCGAAAACCGGCGGTGGTGATTTTGTTCGCAGTCGTTAGGCAGACGCTATTCGGCGGCCTGCGCAACCTTCATGCGGCCGGCAGCGTCGAGCACCGCCTTGACGATGTTGTGGTAGCCGGTGCAGCGGCAGATGTTGCCTTCGAGCTCGTGGCGAACCGTTTCCTCGTCGAGCTTGCCACCATGGCGGTGCACGATATCGACTGCCGACATGATCATGCCGGGGGTGCAATAGCCGCACTGCAGGCCGTGATTGTCGCGGAACGCCGCCTGCATCGGGTGCAGCTCGTCGCCTTTGGCGAGGCCCTCGATCGTCGTGACGTTGGAGCCTGCCGCCTGGCCGGCCAGCATGGTGCAGGACTTGACCGCCCGTCCATCGACATGGACGACGCAGGCGCCGCATTGGCTGGTATCGCAGCCGACATGGGTGCCGGTCAGGTTCAGGTTTTCGCGCAACAGGTGCACGAGGAGGGTTCGGTCCTCAACGTCGACCGAAACCGCCTTGCCGTTTACCGTCAGTTTGACTGTAGACACGCGTTTCTCCCAATAGTTTCGTTATAGGCCCAGTAGACCACGCTTCATTTGGGACGTAACCGCGATCAAAGTCGTAGTTACGGCCCTGTCTTGAAGGTGCCGGGCTGTATTTCCGATCCTAGCAGGCGGCCGTTCGATGGGCAATTTGCAAGCCGCCGCGAGGGGGCTCCGGCGCGACGAAATTGCCCGGCAGTGCAAGCGATTCTCGACCGGCCGATAGCGCCTGCTGCGTGCCGAGAATCGTCGCCGCTGACGCTACTACCTTCCGCCTATAACGACGCAAATGCGTTGCTGTCATTTTCATCGCCGATGCAGCGACAGCAGATCGCTGATTCATGAATTGGGTAGAGATCCGCGCCCGCGATGCATCCATCGCGGCAACAAAACCATATTGGAGGAAGCCAATGAAGCTGAGGAGCGGGATTTTCTTTGCCGGCGTGTCGCTGGTCGCCATGGTGCTGGCGGGCATTGGTGTGTCGAAAGCAAATGATTCCGTCGTGAAGGCGGTGTCCGATCCCAACGGATGGGCGATCGCCGGCCACGACTACGGCAACACGCGATACAGCCCCCTGAAGCAGATCAATTCCGAGAATGCGGGCAAGCTTCAGCTCGTGTACTCGCTGTCGCTCGCCTCGCTGCGCTCCAACGAGTCGTCGCCGGTCGTGATCGGCAAGACGCTGTACGTGTCGACGTCGTGGGGTCCGAAATATGTCTATGCGATCGACGCCGCGACCGGCGCGCGCAAATGGACCTGGCAGCCCGATATCCCCGATGACGTGCTCCAATACGCCTGTTGCGACGTCAATAACCGCGGCGTGTCCTATGCCGACGGCAAGATCTTCGTCGGCCGGCTCGACGGCAAGCTGACCGCACTCGATGCCGAGACCGGCAAGGAGCTGTGGACCTCGACTGTGGTCGACTACAAGCAGGGCTCGGTCATCACCTCGCCGCCGCTCATCGTCCGCGACAAGGTGATCACCGGCTTCGGCGGCGGCGAATACGGCGTGCGCGGCTCGTTGCAGGCGTTCAACCTCAAGGACGGCAAGCTGCTGTGGCAGACCTTCACGGTGCCGGCGCCGGGCGAACCCGGCAGCGACACCTGGAAGGGCGATACAGGGCTCCATGGTGGCGGCGCACCCTGGCTGGTCGGCTCCTATGACGCCAAGACCGACACCGTCTACTGGGGCACCAGCAATCCGGGGCCCTGGAATACCGCCGTTCGCTCCACGGGGGACGGCAATTTCGGCAAGCTGACCAACCTCTACACAGCTTCGACGCTGGCGATCGATCCCAACACCGGCAAGATCAAGTGGCACATCCAGGGCACGCCGGCCGACGCCTGGGACTATGACGGCGTCAACGAGCTGCTGCTCGCCGACCTGAAGATCAAGGGCGCCGAGACCCCGGTCCTGATGAAGGCCGACCGCAACGGCTTCTTCTTCGTGGCCAACCGCGAGACCGGCAAGGTGATCTCGGCCGAGAAGTATGTGTTCGCCAACTGGGCCAAGAAGTGGGACATCATCACGATGCGGGCGGAAGAGGATCCGGACAAGCGTCCGGGCCCCGGCCATCCGGCCAAGGACATCTGCCCGAACCTGATCGGCGGCAAGAACTGGCAGCCGATGTCGTTCAACCCGCAGACCGGCCTGGTCTACATCCCGAGCAACAATGTCTGCATGGACTGGTCGGTCTCTGACGTGAACTACAAGCGCGGCGTGTTCTATCTCGGTGCCGAATTCCCGACCAAGCCTGGCCCCGGCGGCTTCCTCGGCGAACTCGTGGCCTGGGATCCCGTGGCCAACAAGAAGGTGTGGAGCATCAAGGAAGATCTGCCCTTCAACGGCGGCACGCTGACGACGGGTGGTAACCTTGTGTTCTCCGGCAATCTGCACGGCGACTTCCGTGCCATCGATGCCAAGAACGGCAAGGTGCTGTGGAGCAAGAACCTCGGCAGCGGCATCGGCGCCGGTCCGGTGACCTATTCGGTCGACGGCAAGCAGTATGTTGCGATCGTGGTCGGACGCACCGCGGCGCTGCCGGCCTTCCTCGGTGACATCGGCAAGAAGATGGTTGCCGCGGCGCCCGAAGGCGGTGCGCTGTTCGTGTTCGCCCTGCAGTAACGATCGTCGCAATGGAGGCAGCATTGTCCGTGTCTTGCATCATCCGGAACCAAGTGCCCCGCTCTGCGCGCAGCGTACAGTTGGGAAAGGCGATCAGGATTGTGCTGCTCTCCGCCGCGTTGTCTGCGCCGGCCCTGTCGGCCGGCGCAGAGGAGGCGAAGCCGCCGCTGCGGCTCTGCGCCGACCCGACCAACCTGCCGTTCTCGAGCGATGAACCGGGCAAGCCCGGCCTCTATCTCGAGATCGGCCAGGCGGTGGCACAAAGGCTCGGCCGCGCGGTGAGCACCAATTGGTACAAGTCCTATTTCGGCAAGCGCACCGTGCGCGAGACGCTGCTCAGCAAGCAGTGCGATGCCATGGTCGGTCTGCCGCTGATCGATGACTTCATGGGCCCTGCGGTGATCTTCTCGAAGCCGATCGCTCATGAAGGCTATGCGCTGGTCGGCGCCAGGGATCGCAAGCTCGCTGGGATCGACGACCTCAAGGGATTGCGGGTCGCGGTGCAGTATCAGTCGACGCCGCAGAACCTGCTGGCGATGCGTGACGATATCCAGAAGGTCACCGTGCTCAGCCCTGAGGAGGGCATGGCGGCCCTCGAACAGGGCAAGGTCGACATCGCCTTCATCTGGGCGCCGGTGGCAGGCTGGCTCAACAAGACCAACTACGGCGACAAATACCAGATCGTGTCGACCGAGGGCGACGGCCTGCTGTGGGCGACCGCGATCGGCTTCGCCAAGGCATCCGGCGCGCTGCGCGATGAAGTCGACGGCGTACTGCCGTCGCTGCAGCCGGACATTGCCGCGCTATTTGCCAAATACGGCGTGCCGAACGGCGCACCGGTCAAGTTCGGCGAGGCGGATCGGGCGATGACGTCGTCCTCTGGGACCGGCGAACCCGTCACGGTGGGGCAGGCGGCCGAGAAGCCGGTTCAGACCGCTGCGGCCCCCGCGACTGCCGGGGATGCAAAGGGGGGAGACGCGAAGGCGGGGCGGGAGACGTTCAATGGCACCTGCGCCCATTGCCACGGTCCGGACGCGGTGCAGGCCGAGCGAAAGATCGATCTCAGGCTGCTGAAGAAGCGCTATGCTGACGACATGGAACAGACCTTCTGGAAGACGGTCCATGACGGGCGGCCGGCCAAGGGCATGCCGGCCTGGAAGGACGTCTTCAGCGACGACGAGCTCAGAAACGTATATGCTTATCTGCAGAGTGTGCAGGATACCGGCGGGTCGAACTAGCCGCGGCCATCGGCGAATACCAATGCGAGGGTCCTCATGATGGGGTTCCTGATCATCGACGATCATCCCCTGTTCGGGGAGGCGCTTGGCAATGCCATCCGCATCTCGCATCCCGATGCCCGGATCTACGAGGCGACCTCGATCAAGGGGGCGCTCGGCATCCTGGCCAGCGAGTCGAACATCGATCTGGCGCTGCTCGACCTGCTGCTGCCTGACGTGGTCGGCTTCTCCGGCTTCCAGAAGATCCGGGATCGCTACCCGCGGCTGCCGATCGCGATCGTCTCCAGTGAAGAAGACAAGCACACGATCCGCGAGGCGCTGGAAATGGGCGCCGCCGGCTATCTGCCGAAATCGACCTCGCTCGGCGAGCTCTCGCAGGCGATCGCACGCGTGCTGAGCGGATCGGTCTCGGCGCCGCGGGACTTTGTCGCAGTCGGTGCGCTGGACCAGTCCGAGACGGCGCGGACCCTGCGCGAGCGGATCCAGAAGCTGACGCCGCAGCAGATCCGGGTGCTTCATCTGATCATCCGCGGCCTGCAGAACCGCGAGATCGCCTCCGAGCTCAAGCTCGCGGAATCCACTGTCAAGGCGCATGTCACCGAGATCCTGCGCAAGCTGAAGCTGTTCAGCCGCAACAAGGCGATCATCGAGCTCGGCAAGATTCCGCTGCCGGTCGCGGAGGCCTGCAGCGGCGCGAAGGCCGAGAAGGCGCCCTAGGTGTGCTGCACTGCGAGGCGACCGCATTGAATGTCACGCCTATAGGCTGCCGGTCGGCTTTGAGATAACGTCGTGTGCACAATGGCTGTCATCAGCGATCCGAGGGAGGACGGCGCAGCATTGACCACGACCGCGCCCCTGGCGGACGATCCGCCGCTCGGTAGAGCAGGTGTACCTCGACTGCTGATCGTCGAGGATCACCCGCTGTTCCGCGCTGCCCTGATCGGCGTGATCGGGGCCGAGTTTCCCGATGCCGATGTGTTGCAGGCGACCTCGATCGACGGCGCGCTGGACGTGATCGCGACCCGCGAGGGCCTCGACCTGATCCTGCTCGATCTGTCGATGCCCGGGACCACGGGCCTGCTCGGCGCCTACCGGGTGCGCGCCGCCGCGCCGCGCAGCGCGCTGGTGATCGTGTCGGCGCATGACAATCCCCGCATCGTCGGCGGCGCGATCTCGCTCGGCATTTCCGGCTACATCCCGAAGTCGACGCCCAAGGTCGAGCTGGCGCGGCTGCTGCGCGGCATCCTCGAAGGCGCGGTGTGCCTGCCGACGCGCTTCCGCGACACGGCTGCCGCACGGAAGAGCCAGGCCGAGGCGCGGGAGCTGGTGCAGCAACTCGGTCAGTTCACCGCGCAACAGCTTCGCGTGCTCGACATGATCTGCCGCGGACTGCAAAACAAGCACATCGCCTATGAACTCGCGATCTCCGTCACCACCGTGAAGGTGCACGTCTCGGAGATCCTGCGAAAGCTCGGCGTGCGCAGCCGGACCGAGGCCATCATCGCGCTGTCGAAACTTGATTTCGGCAAGCACGACCATGCGCCGGTGACGGCAACGCGATCGACGCACGACGCCTAGAGCCTGTCCCGTTCAGATCAAATCGAAAACGCTTGAATCATAGCCGCGCACCCGACTGCTCGGCGGCCAGCAGGAACGAGAGCAGCGAGCGCATCTCGGCGGGCTTGATCGGCTTCTTCAGTAGTTCGTGGCCGAACGCCGACACGTCGGAGGCCGCCTTGGCGGAATAGTCGGCGGTGACGATGATCGCCGGAACCTTGGCGTTGATCTGGCCGCGGATTACGTCGACGGCCTGGATGCCGGTCTCGCCATTGTCGAGATGCAGGTCCGCGATGATGGCATCGGGAATGCCGTCGAGCGCGTGGATGCGTTCGAGCGCCTCGGTTTTGGAGATCGTCACCGCGACGTCGCAGCCCCATTTCTCCAGCAGATGGGCGAGACCCTCGGCGCTCGACAGATCGTTCTCGATCAGCAGGATCTTGGCGCCTTCCATGCCGCCATAGCGATAGTCGACGCTGGCCTGTTCGCGCACCGGGATCGCGACCGGATCCAGTGTGCGCGGCACCGTGACCGAGAACACCGAGCCCTTACCGGCGCGCGAACCGAGCCTGATGTTGTGACCGAGCAGGTCGGCGAACCGGCGCACGATCGAAAGGCCGAGGCCGATGCCCGCCTTGTCGCCGGCGCCGGCGTCGCCGCGCTGAAACTCGACGAAGATCGCCTCGCGCTGGGTTTCCGGAATGCCCGGCCCGGTGTCGTGCACCTCGATGCAGATATCGTCGCCCTTGGCCCGGCATCCCATCAGCACGGTGCCGCGCTGGGTATAGCGCAGCGCGTTGGCCAGCAGGTTCTGCAGGATCCGGCGCAGCATCAGCGGGTCCGAGCGAACCACCGCGGACGATGGCATGATCCGGAAGTCGAGATTGCGCTTGGCGGCGGTCGCGGCGAATTCCTGCTGCAGCGGCTCGAACAGCGAAGCGATCGCGACCGGCCCGAACTCCGGCCTGAGCACGCCGGCATCGAGCTTCGAGATGTCGAGCAGGGTGCGGAGCATGTCCTCGAGTGTCGCCAGCGATCGATCGATCTGGTCGGTCAGCGCGACGCTCTTCGGCTCGGTGGCCATCTCGGTCAGCGCGGACAGCGTCAGCCGCGCCGCATTCAGCGGTTGCAGCAGATCGTGGGTCACCGAAACCAGCACCGATGATTTCAGCGAGCTTGCCGCTTCCGCCTGCTGCTTGGCTTGCAACAGGCGTCCATTGGTCTTTTCCAGCGATTGCAGCGCCTGCTTCAGCTGCTGGGTGCGGTCGCGGACCTGCTGATCGAGCGCAATCGCGGTCTCGAACAGCGAGAAAGCGTTGAGCTGCTGATCGGTCGAACGTTCGACGCGCGACATCAGTGCCGCGTTGATCTTGCGCAGCTTCTCGGCCTCGCGTTCGAGCGCCACGATGCGGCTGGTTTTGGTATCAGTCATTGCGGCGTGACAGTCCGCTTGCCGATGGCGATGCCGGTCAGCGTCTGGTTGACATGCATGGAGCGATACTGCTCGCCATAGGTCTGAAAGCCAATCACTTTGTTGCGGCGATAGAGCTCCGACATCTCCCGCGACAGCTGGCGCTGCTCGACATCGAGCCGGCGCAGCACGCATTCGAAGCCGATGAACATCGAAACCTCGCCGAGATCGTCGCTCAATTCCTTGAGCAGGCGGCTCGTGACGTCGATCGGATCGCGCTCGCGCGCCACCGTCAGGACCATGCCTTCGTCGATCGCGCAGAAGAATTGCAGCGATCCGTCCGGATTGGTGCGCTGGATCGACCGCGCGTAATAGGCGCCGCCGACCCGGACCAGCACCGGATGCGCTGCGAAGGAGAACAATTCGAGCTTGCTGTCGCTGAGGCCGACGGCGCGGGAATATTCCAGCGCGGCGGGCTCGGCATTCAATTCCTTGACGATACGATGCTCGATGTCGGCCTCGGTCACCACCATCTTGGTCGAGGTCGGCTCGAAATGGTCGCACTTGAATGGACGGAACGGCAGCCGGGTCCGGATCAGGATCAGGACCGCGGCATCGGTAAAGGCCTCGCCGCCGTAGAACACCCAGGACTTCTCGAAACGCAGACCGTCGCCGGCTGAACCGCCGACCACCGGGATGTCGCCGAGCGATGCATAGATCGCCGACATGATGGTTTCTTCGCGCTGGCACATGCCGTCGATGAAGAGCAATCCGAAGGATTCGTCGGTGTGATCGCAATGCTCGGTTCGCTGGGCGAATTCGTTCTGCAACTCGGTGCACATCGAGCGGCCATGATCGACCCGAAATGTCGCGAGATCGAACAGCGGCCGCGCCGCGATGACGAAATCGGTCGCGTTGAAGCCCATCGCCACGACACTGTCCTCGTCCCAGCCGCCGGGCGACAGCTCACCGGCCGTGGTGCAGCCGAAGATCGGCACGTCTGGCATCAGGGAGGACAGTTCGGCAATGAATGTCTGCGGGTCGTAGAACGGCGACACGAACACCACGAGCATGGCGAGATCAGCCGGCGCCAATTGGCGCGCGATCTCGTCCGCGGCCTGCCGTGGCCCGTCGGTCTTTGCCTGCACCACGACAATGCTGTCGGTGGCGCTGCCGTGCTGCTCCGCCACAGGCTTTCTCCCTGACCAGAATTTTTTTCTTTTCTTGGCGCGGCCGGTCGAACCCGCGCGGGTCGTTAGGGCATACGGGCCATGCCGCGATTGGTTGCAGTCAGGCCCGCCGGTATCATCTAGGTCGTGAGGGGAAATGTCATTGGCCGGGCCAGTCCGCCGGCAGCCGCGCTCGTCGCAAACGCCAACGGCGCCGTTCGACGCGATGACATGGGACACCTCCCGATGTGTTCTCCTGGCCCGGGCAGGGACAGGTTTGATCGGTTCTAAACTATCGGGCCGGACCCGCACGTCAATCGCCAAGCCCATCCTTTTGGCCCGACCAAGGTAGTACCGGCCCGATCCGGCTGCCCATTTACCGGGCCTTATCGATTCTGCCTTAGTTTTGCCCTCCGGGGTCTGGGGCGGGTTGCCGCCGGACCCTGCGTGGTTTTCAGAATGAAGACGGGGGTTGGAATGCCGGGGCTCAAGCGATCGCGGTCGATCAGGTTCCCGACCCTCAGGTTTCGCGCCAAGATCATGCTCGGCTTCGCCGTCACGCTGGCGCTGTCGGCGGCCACCATGGGCTTTGCCTATATGGGCTTCGAGCGGGTCTCCGCCGGAGTCGGCTCCTATCGCCAGAGCGTCGCGGAAGCCGATCTGGCCCGCAACATCGACCGCGAATTGATCTCCTACCGCTCGCTGGCACGCTATTACGTCGCGACCGGCAAGGAGGACGATGCCAAGGCGGCGCTCGCCGCCGAGGCCAGCCTGAAGGACGCCATCGTGGCGTCGATGAAGGGCACCACCAATCCCGCACGGCTCGAGCAGGTCACCAAGCTGGAGCGCGAATTCCGCGCCTTCACCAAGATCTTTGCCGAGATCGTCCGCATCAAGGACGAGAGCGCGCAGACCGCGCAGAACAGACTGGTCCGCAGTGCGACCTCGATGCGCTACAAGCTCGATGATCTCCCGAGCAATGCCGATGATTCCGAGCTGCAATCGATCCAGTTCGGCGCCAAGAAAGTATCCGACCAGCTCCAGTCGATCACCGGTGCGGTGAACACTTTCGTCGTCAATGGCGACAAGACTGTTGCATCCAGCGCGCTCGCCCGGCTGAAATTCGCCGATAATCTCGTGAAGGGGATCACCTCGAGCAACGAGCGGATCACCCAGGGCGTGAAGGACATCACCGCGCTGCTCGAAGAATACCGCGAGGCGCTCGCCAAGCTGATCGCGAACGCCAAGTCGATCGACGAATTGACCGTCGAGATGACGGAATCGGCCGCTGCCATCAGCCAGGGCGCCGCGGCGATGAAATCCGACCTGCTCGCCGATCAGAAGCGGCTCGAGAACGAATCGCACGCGATGATCGGCGAGACCGAGCAGTTGATCCTGATGCTTGCCGCCGGCAGCTTCGTGCTCGGGTTGGTCTGGGCATTCCTGCTCGGCAAGGGCATTTCGCGGCCGATCGCGGCGATGTGCGCGGCGATGCGCGAGCTCGCGGCGGGCAATTTCGACGTCGTGCTGCCCGGCCTCGGCCGCCGTGACGAACTCGGCGAGATGGCTGGCGCGGTGGAGGAGTTCAAGGTCCAGGCGGTTGCCAAGGCCGAGCGCGACGCTGCGACCCAGGAGGCACAGAACAAGGCGAGTGCCACCGCGCGGCGCAACGAATTGATTCGCTTCGCCGATGAATTCGAATCCGCGGTCGGCTCGATCGTCTCCAACGTGTCGGCGTCCGCCGTGCAACTCGAATCCGCGGCCGGCACGCTGACGCGGACCGCGGAGGTCACGCAGAACCTGTCGAGCCAGGTTGCCGGCGCTTCCGAGGAGGCTTCCAGCAACATGCAGTCGGTGGCGTCTGCGACCGAGGAGTTGTCGGCGTCGGTCGACGAGATCGGCCGCCGCGCCAAGGAATCGAGCCAGATCGCCGATTCCGCCGTGCGTCAGGCCGAGCAGACCGACGCGCGGATCGGCAAGCTGTCGCGTGCCGCGCAGGAGATCGGCGACGTCGTCAAGCTGATCACGGCGATCGCCGAGCAGACCAACCTCTTGGCACTGAACGCCACCATCGAGGCCGCGCGCGCCGGCGATGCGGGCCGCGGCTTTGCGGTGGTCGCTTCCGAGGTGAAATCGCTGGCGAGCCAGACCGCGAGAGCCACTGACGAGATCTCGACCCACATCTCGGGCATGCAGGCCGCGACGCAGGAATCGGTTGCCGCGATCAAGGAGATCGGCGGCACCATCGGGCAGATTTCCGGCATCGCGACCAACATCGCGAGCTCGGTGGAGCAGCAGAGCGCGGCAACGCAGGAGATCGCCCGCAGCGTGCAGAACGTCGCGCAGGGGACCCAGGAAGCGGCTTCGAGCGTGACCCAGGTCAATCGCGGCGCGACCGAGACGGGAGCCGCCTCCGAGGAGGTGCTGAATTCGGCCCGCTCGCTGTCGGTCGAGAGCGCGCGGTTGCGCGAGGAGCTCGATCGCTTCATGTCGAACATCCGCGCCGCGTAAGCGACACGCTGGCCTATCAATGATTGTCGTCCCGGCGCAGGCCGGGACCCATAGCCACCGCTGCTGGTTGGCGCACGAACAACTAGCCGCTTGCCCCTTGCGATGGCCGCAGCGTATGGGTCCCGGCCTGCGCCGGGACGACGATGTTGGTTGACGAGACAGCGGGGCTAATGCTGCAAACCCGGCTCCCATGCCGCATTGCGGGAACCCTTGCCTGCCTACAGCGTTGACGCTGTGTGGCGGGCGCTCGGTTTGCCGCAATCCTGGAGAGTGAACCTTGGAACGGATCGTTCCGGGGCTTTTCTCATTGGTATGATCCGATGACACTGCAGCGGACACAGTTGAGCTCTGCGACGACGACTGACGCGACGGTACCGCCAGCGGCGCCGGGCGACGACCGCATCATCGAGACCTCGATCCCGCTTCGTCTCGACAATCTCAGCTGGAGCGGCTTTCACACCCGCGTCGTGCTGGCGCTCGGCATCACCTGGATTCTCGACGGGCTTGAAGTGACGCTCGCGGGTGCGTTGTCTGGCGCGCTCAAGGACAGTCCCACGATGCGCTTCTCCAACGCCGATGTCGGGCTTGCCAGCAGCGCCTATCTCGCCGGCGCAGTGCTCGGCGCGCTCGGCTTCGGCTGGCTCACCGACCGGATCGGCCGCAAGAAGCTGTTCTTCATCACGCTCGCGCTGTATCTCTCGGCCACAGCCGCGACCGCGCTGTCGTGGAATGTCGCGAGCTACGCGCTGTTTCGTTTCCTCACCGGCGCCGGCATCGGCGGCGAATACACTGCGATCAACTCGACCATTCAGGAATTGGTGCCGGCGCGGTATCGCGGCTGGACCGATCTCGTCATCAACGGCAGCTTCTGGATCGGTGCCGCGATCGGCGCACTGAGTGCCATCGTGCTGCTCGATCCCGCGTTGCTTGCGCCGGACCACGGCTGGCGGATCGCTTACTTCACCGGCGCGGTGCTCGGCCTTGTCGTATTGCTGATGCGGATGTGGATTCCGGAAAGCCCGCGCTGGCTGATGATCCATGGCTACCCGGATCAGGCGCAGAAGATCGTCGCCGATATCGAGACCTCCGTGCTCGGTCACGAACAGCCAGGCGAGGGATTCGAGACAATCAAGCTCCGGATGCGCGATCACACGCCGCTGCGCGAGGTCGCGGTGACGCTGTTCTCGACCTACCGGCAGCGCTCGCTGGTCGGGCTGACGCTGATGGCCGCGCAGGCGTTCTTCTACAATGCGATCTTCTTCACCTTCGCGCTGATCCTGACCGACTTCTTCGGCATCGCCGCCAGCAATGTCGGCTGGTACATCCTGCCGTTCGCCGCTGGTAATTTCCTCGGGCCGCTGTTGCTCGGCCGCCTGTTCGACACACTCGGCCGCCGCACCATGATCACGCTGACCTATGGCGTGTCGGGTGTGCTGCTGGCGTTGTCCGGCTATCTGTTCTCGATCGGCGTGTTCAGCGCGCAGACCCAGACCATCGCCTGGATGGTGATC
>BFBZ01000025.1_pt6 | contig 28419 bp, 29 predicted proteins | sample 1888401 | NCBI WGS metagenome assembly BFBZ01 (sample SAMD00112614, study PRJDB3348) | symbiont metagenome | host: Chara braunii
ACGACGATCGTCGGTTGTGCGGGCAGATGACAGTACAAACTCTTGCTATTGCGCGGCGTACAGTGAAAAGCGCGCCTGATCCGGCTTGCTCAGCGTCGCCCGAACAGTTTCTCGATGTCGCCGAGCTTCAGTTCCACATAGGTCGGGCGGCCGTGGTTGCACTGGCCTGAGTTCGGCGTCACTTCCATTTCGCGCAGCAGCGCGTTCATTTCCTCGGGCTTCAGAATGCGGCCGGCGCGCACCGAGCCGTGGCAGGCCATGGTGGCGGCGACATGCATCAGGCGGCGCTCCAGCGGCAGCGCCTCGTCCCATTCTGCCATATGGTCGGCGAGATCTCGCAACAGCGAGGCGGCGTCGGTCTTGCCGAGCAGTGACGGTGTTTCGCGCACCGCAACCGCGCCCGGTCCGAAGGACTCGATGGCCAGGCCGAACGTTTCCAGTTCGTCGGCGCGGGCCAGCAGCTTCTCCACGGTGGCTTCGTCCAGTTCGACGATTTCCGGGATCAGCAGGATCTGCCGCTGCACGCCGTTGCGCGCCAGCGAGGCCTTCAGCTTTTCATAGACGATGCGTTCGTGGGCGGCATGCTGGTCGATCACCACGAGTCCGTCGCGGGTCTGCGAGACGATGTAGGTTTCGTGGATCTGCGTGCGGGCCGCACCGAGCGGCCGATCGAGCAGGTCGGCGGCGGGCGCCGCCGCAGCTGCGCGCACGTCGGCGGTCGGTGCGCCGACATCGAAGCCCGGCTGTGCCGGTTCGGCAAAAGCTGTTGTCGCAAAAGAACTGGTTGCGAAAGAATTGGCCGCGGCACCCTCGAATGAGGCCGCAGGCGAGGCCGGATAGGAGGGCGAACGCTGCCAGTCCCAGTTCAGGGGACGGTTCCCGCCGGGCCGGAAGGCCATCACCGCGGCGTCGCCGCCATTGGCCGCGGTGCGCCGGCCTTCGCGGGCCAAGCCTTCCTTGAGCGCGTGAATGATCAAGGCGCGGACCAGACCGGCGTTGCGGAAGCGGACTTCGGTCTTGGCCGGATGGACGTTGGCGTCGACCTCCTGCGGATCGAGGGTGACAAACAGCGCCACCACCGGATGGCGGTCGCGCGGCAGATAGTCGGCGTAGGCGGCGCGCACCGCGCCGAGAATCAGTTTGTCGCGCACCGGACGTCCATTGACGAACAGGTACTGTCCCAGCGCGTTGGCCCGGGTCAGCGACGGCGCCGCCGCATATCCCTCGACGATGGTGCCCTCGCGCTCGGCACGAACCTCGATGGCGCTGGCACGAAAATCCGCGCCCAGGATATCGCCGAGCCGAGTCAACTGGCCCGGCGCGCCCGGCAACGCGGCCGCCCAGGTCACCGGCGCGCGCTCCTCGCCGGCGAGGGTGAAGGCGACGTCGGGGCGGGCCATGCCGAGGCGGCGCACGATTTCGCGGATCGCTTCCGCTTCGGTGCGATCGGTCTTGAGGAATTTGAGCCTGGCGGGGGTCGCGAAAAACAGGTCGCTGACGTCGACGCGGGTGCCCTGCGTCAGCGCCGCGGGCGCAATGCCCGACTTCGCGCCACCTTCGACATGGAGCTCCCAGGCGTGCGGCTCACTGGCGTGGCGGGTGGTGATGGCGAGCCGTGCCACCGCGCCGATCGAGGGTAACGCCTCGCCACGAAACCCCAGGGTGCGGATGCGCAGCAGGTCCTCGTCGTCGAGCTTGGATGTGGCGTGACGATCGACCGCAAGCGCCAGGTCGTCCCGCGTCATGCCATGGCCGTCGTCGGTAATGGTAATGCGCCGCCGGCCGCCGCCTTCGGTGAAAATGTCGATCCGGCTGGCGCCGGCGTCGATGGCGTTCTCCACCAGTTCCTTGACCGCGCTGGCAGGGCGTTCCACCACCTCGCCGGCGGCGATGCGGTTGACGATGGTTTCGGGCAGCTGGCGGACGGGCATGGTGGACTAGCATCGATTCGCAAAGGGACCCGTAATCTAAGGGCTCCGAGCCTCTGGGGGGAGGGCGAATCGATGTTTATCCCACACCGGGATCAGGCTGCGGCGACGCGCCGGAGCGGCGAGGGGAACTGTTCCAGCCAGCGGTCGAGTTCCCGGGCCAATCCCTGCGACACCGAGGTCAGCGGCAGGCGGCATTCGGGCGAACTGATCAAGCCCTGGCGCCACAGGCAGTACTTGAGCGGGATCGGATTGGCCTCCCTGAACAGCGCCGGAATCATCCGCGCCAGCGGCGCCCATCGCGCCAGCGCGCCGTGATGATCATTGGCGGCGTGCAGCCGGAACACATCCACGAAGGCGTCGGTGGCAAGATGGCAGGACGCGAGGATACCGCCATCGCCGCCATGGCTGAGGTTGGACAAGAACAACTCGTCTTCGCCGGTGAGCACGGAAAAGCCTTTCGGACGGTTGGCCAGCAGCTCCAGCGACTGCGCCATGTTGCCGGAGGAGTCCTTCACGCCGACGATGTTGGGCAGTTCCGCCAGCCGCAGCAGGGTGTCGTTGCCGAGATTGACCGCGGTCCGGTACGGGATGTTGTAGATCAAAATCGAGCGGTCGGTGGCTTCGGCGATTGCCGTGAAGTGCTGGCGCAATCCGTCCTGGGTTGGGCGGTTGTAATAGGGGCAAACCGAGAGGATGCCGGTGAAATCGTGGCGCGACAGCCGCCGCACCGCGCGGATCACCTTGCGAGTGGCGTTACCGCCGATGCCGACGAACACCGGCGCGCGCCCGGCCACCGCGTCGACGGTCTCGGCCACCAGCGTGTCGATCTCGTCATCGTCGAGGGCGGGCGCCTCGCCGGTGGTGCCCAGCGGCACGAAGCCGGAGACGCCGGCTGTGAGGAAATGGTCGATAAGGCGGCGATAGCTCGCAAGGTCGATGTCGCCGTCCTTGAACGGCGTGACGAGCGGCGCGAAGACGCCGGTGAGTGTGGTCATGGTCCTGATCCCGCTGCCGGAGAAGCCGGCGCCTGGAATCTAGGCCTCGACGTGAATTTATGATATCTAATGTATTTAAAGAATTACATTAATATATGTAATAAATCGGCTGGCACATGCACCGGGACATCGACATCACCATCGTTCGCGCCTTCCTCGCCGTTGTGGAAACCGGCAGCGTCACCCGAGCCGCTGAGCTGATGAACCTGTCCCAGGGCGCCATCAGCCAGCAGATCAAGCGGCTGGAGCAGCTGTCGGGCCATGCGCTGTTCGTCCGCGCCGGGCGCCGTCTCATTCTGTCGCCCGAGGGGCGCAACCTCACCACATCGGCGACGCAGCTGGTCGCGGCCAACGATCAGCTCTGGGCGTCGCTGCGGCAGCCTGTGTTCCAGGGTGAGGTCCGCTTCGGTGCGCCGTACGACATCATCGGCAGCTACACGCCTCCGATCCTGCGCCGTTTCAGCAAGGCGTTTCCAGCGATCCGGGTGACGCTGATCTGTCAGGATTCGGTGGTGCTGCTCTCCGAACTCAGAGAAGGCAACATCGATCTGGCGCTGACGACGGAGCTCGGCTGCGGCAAGGGGGGCGAGACCTTGCGCACCGACCGGCTGGTGTGGGTCGGTGCCCGCGGTGGCGAAGCGCATCGAAAGGATCCGCTGCCGTTGTCGATCGGGGCCGATGCCTGCGTGTTTCGTCCCATCGCGATCGCTGCGTTGCGCAAGGCGCGGCGGGAGTGGCTGGCGGTCTGCGAAGTCAGCAACATGGAGCCCGTGCGGGCCACCCTGGAAGCGGATCTCGCCATCGCGCCGCTGCTCAGCCACTCGGTGCCGGACAGCCTCGAAATCCTTGGTACGAGCCGGCATCTGCCGAGGCTGCCGGCGTTCAAGATCAATCTTTATCAGGCGGCCAATCCGAAGCCGGCGGTGCAGGCGTTTGCCGATCATGCCAGGCGCTGTATCACGGCGAGCGCCTAGCTTTTGGTTTTGACGCGAACCGGTATCCGCTTCGCTGGACAACGCGCTAATCGTCGAACCGGCCGCCGCGCATCGCCTTGACGTTGCCGCGCTTCTTCTTGCCCTCGAGCCGACGCTGCTTGGAGCCGAAGGTCGGTTTGGTGGCGCGGCGGGGCGTCGGGCGAAAGGCGGCGTCGCGGAGCAGTTCGACCAGCCGCTCGATGGCGTCCTCGCGGTTGCGCTCCTGGGTGCGATAACGCTGGGCATGGATGACGATGACGCCGTCCTTGGTCATGCGCTGGCCGGCCAGCCGCTCCAGCCGGGCCTCCACATCGGGCGGCAGTGCCGCGCGCCGGGCGTCAAACCGCAGTTGTGCGGCGGTGGAGAGCTTGTTGACATTCTGCCCGCCCGGTCCGGACGCGCGAACGAAGCTGATCTCGATGTCGTTCTCGTCGATCGCGATCGAATGGGTAATCCGCAGCATGACCAAACCAGCGTGGACGATCCCCGAAACGGGAATCGTGATGCCGGCAACATACCGTGTTTGCGGGCTTCGGTCGGCTCAATTCTTGCCGGTCGGCGGAGGCGCCTGCGTCTGCACCGGTTGAGCGGATGCTTCCGTCCCGCGTCCAACCACCACCGTCAGCAGTCCCGGGCCCCACAGCCGCTTGGCCACGCGCTTGGCGTCCGCCAGCGTGACCGCATCGACGAGGCTGTTGCGTCTCTCGATATAATCGATGCCGAGGTTGTCGAGCTGGTACTGCACCAGCGCGCCGGCGATCTTCGATGAGGTGTCGAGGGCGAGCATCTGGGAGCCCTTGAGATAGGATTTCGCCTCGTCGAGCTCCGTCTGGGTCGGGCCTTCCTCGGCCGGCTGGCCTTCGCGGTCGACGCATTCCTCGCCGGTTTCGCCGGCACGGTCGGCACGGCTCGCGGTCGATCCCGCGAACAGCGCCGAATGGTTCATCCAGATCAGCGATTCATAGACCGAATAGGCCAAGCCCCGCTTTTCGCGCACTTCCCGATAGAGTCGCGACGACAGCGCGCCACCGCCGAGAATGTGGTTCACCACATAGGCGGTCATGAAATCGGGGTCGTCACGTTTCAGTCCTGGACCGCCGAACATGATGGCGGTCTGCGGCACATCGAGCGGCACGAACACGCGCTTCGGCGGTGCGGCGACTGCAACATCCGGAACGGGGATCAATTGAGCCTTCGCAGGCAGCTTGCCGAAGGCGAGATCGAGCAGCTTGCCCAGGGCAGCCGCATCGATGTCGCCGACGACGGCGATCTTCAGGGTGTCCTTCCCCAGTACGCGGCGCCTGTAGTCGTTGAGATCGCCGGTTTGAATCGTTGGCAGGCTTTCGAGCGTGCCGTTGGTCGGCTTGCCGTAGGGGTGATCGGGAAACAACAGTTGCCAGAACGCGCGGTTTCCGAGCGATGTCGGCGTGGTGGTTTCGCGGCGCAGCCCGGATGCGATCTGCGCGCGGATCCGTTCCACCGGTTCGGTATCGAAGCGTGGCTCGGTCAGCGCCAGCCGCAGCAGGTCGAACGCCTCGTCGCGATCACCCCTGAGCATTCGCAGTGCCCCGCGGAGATAGTCGCGCGAGGTCTGGAACGTCATCTGGACGGCGCGGCGCTCGAGCCGATCATGGAATGCACTGGAATCCAGGTCGCCGGCGCCCTCGTCGAGGAGCTCGGCCATCATGTTGCTGACGCCCGGTTTGTCGGCCGGGTCCTGCGCGGCGCCGCCGCCGAAGGCATATTCCATCGCCACCAGCGGGACGGTGGCATCCTGCACCAGCCAGGCTTCGATGCCGCCGGGCGACACCACACGCTGGATTTTGGTGGCCGCGTGCGCCGCAGGCAGGCTGAATGGCAGCACCGCGAGCGCGGATGTCAGTGTCAGGGCTCCGTAAAGCGCTCGGCGGATGAATTGATGACGGCTGAGCCTCACGAGCGCTTCTCCTCGCGCCGCGGCGGCGCTTGCTTGATCAGATAGCCGGTGACGGACCGCTTCTTGTCGAGCCAGGTTCGCGCGGCATCGCGCACCTGGCTGGCGGTGACGGCGCGAATCCGCTGCGGCCAGTTCATCACATCGTCGAGCGACAGGCCCACGGTGAGGGCTGCGCCGTACCAGCGCGCCAGCGTGCTCTGGCTGTCCTGGGCATAGACCGCTTCCGAGATCAACTGGGTCTTGGCGCGCTCGAGCATGTCGCTGGAGACACCGTTCTGCGCGACCTCGGCCAGGACCGCGTCGATGGTCTGTTCGATCTGCGTGAACTCGACGCCGGGCTTCGGTGAAGCCGCGATCGCGAACTGGGTCGCGTCGATGGCCGTGCCCTGGTACCAGGCCGAGGCCGATACCGCGAGCGGCTTGTCGACCACCAGTGCGCGGTAGAGCAGGGAGTTGCTGCCGCTGCCCAGCACCTGGGCCAGCACATCGAGCGCGACGCTGTCGTCGCCGGCGGTGGTTGCCGAAGGCACCAGATAATAGCGGCGCACGGAGGGCTGCTCGACGCGCGGATCGGCCAGGGTCACCGTGCGCGGCGCTGCGGGCTCGGGCTCCTGCGGGCGAATGCGCTTCGCCGGGATTTCCGGCTGGGGCGCGATCGGGCCGAAGGTCTTCTCGACCATCGGACGAATGTCCTCAACCGTGACGTCGCCCGCAATCACCAGGGTCGCGTTGTTCGGCGCATAGAAGCGCTTGTAGAACGCCAGCGCGTCCTCGCGATTGAGCTTTTCGATTTCCTGATGCCAGCCGATCACCGGTCGGCCATACGGATGATTGAGATAGAGCGCGGCCATGATCTGTTCGGTCAGCCGGGCATCCGGACTGTTGGCGACACGCATATTGTACTCTTCCAGCACCACGTCGCGTTCAGGCAGCACTTCTTCGTTCTTCAGCGTCAGACCCGTCATGCGGTCCGCTTCGAAGTCCATCATCTTCGCAAGTTGGTCGCGCGGCACGCGCTGGAAATAGCCGGTATAGTCGGTGGAGGTGAAGGCGTTCTCGTTGCCGCCGACCCGGATCACGGTCTGTGAAAATTCGCCGGCAGGGTGATTGGATGTGCCCTTGAACATCAGGTGTTCGAGAAAGTGGGCAAGCCCCGATTTGCCGGGGGTCTCGTCGGCGGAGCCGACCTTGTACCAGATCATCTGCGTCACGACCGGCGTGCGGTGGTCAGGAACGACAACCACCTGCAGTCCGTTGGACAGGGTGAAGGTCGCGGGCCGCTGGCCCGTGGCGTCCTGCGTGGCCTGTTGCGGGGTCCCGCTTGCTGCGGTTTGAGCGGTTGCGGAGGATGCGACGAGACCGAGCGACAGCGTCGCCGCCATCAGCATCGTTGCAGGGCGGACGAGGTCGGCAAAACGGTGGGACAGGTTCATGCTCTCGCTGGTGGATCGCAATTGAGTGCGGCGTGCGCGGGAAATGGCGCCGACGGAGCGATCGGGACGTGCGCAATAGGGTCTCGCAAACGATCTGACGAGTGATCCGATGGCCGGTCATCCGAGGTGGATGATCCGGTGATGATCGACCCTGCGACAAGCCGATCCGATCTCGCCGGCATTCGATCATGAGGCGGGTTGCGGATTTGTCGAGCCGCAACGCGCCGGCCATGCCTCAAGAATTCGTGTGCACTTGTTTCGCGCACACCGATCTCAGTTGTTTCCCTTGACCCCGGAGTTGGGATCGAGGGGGTTGGGACTCTGCTGGTCGATTGGCTTCCCCGGTCCGGTGCCATAGGCATAATTCGGCGACGGGGTCTGATAGCCGACCGGCGGCTGGGTCAGGTTTTCGCGAGTGGGCTCACCCTTGAAGGTGGCGGCCTCCGTAGAATTGCCCTTGAAGAAGCTCGGGATCATGCTGCTGCTGAAGCCGAGTTGATTGGGAGACAGCATTGGTCCGCTGCCGGTGCCGCCGTAGGCATCGGGCGTGCTGCCGGGCTGCTGCGGTTCTGCCGACCGCGCCGACTTGGTGCGCTTCGGCGCCAGCTCCGACGGGGTCAGCGTCCTGTTGAGCTGGAACATATCCGGCTTCGCTTGCTTGTTGGCTTCGGCCGCGGCCTTGCGGGCCGCGACGGTCGGGTCTTTCGGCCAGTTCGGCGGATTCACTTCCGTCTTTGCGTTCTCGGGCGGCGGCAAATCGTTCGAACGGGGGACCACGAGCGGGGAGCGCTCGCGATAGTCGATGCCCCTGTTATCCATGTTGGTGCCGCCGAGGCCGCTCATGATGTTTTTCATGATGCGATCTTCGACCGGCGTATTGTCGTCATCGTCATCGTCGCCGGCGCGGGCGGCGCTGGTCGCCAGACAGAGGCCGATCCCGAGCACACAGGCGGCCACGCGCACGCTGCGCGTCAGCCTTCCGGTCGACGAGACGGGCGAACGCCAATCCAGATACCGGCCCAGATACCGGCCTACGTCTTCGGTTTTGCGCATTGTGCTGTAATCCCGATCACATCGTTCCAACAGGCCGCATGTTCCAACAAGGCCGCAGAATGTCGCTCTGCTTCAATGAGTTGCGGAGGCCACGCGGGCGACCAGACATGCCGTATCGGCCGGCATCAGGGCGCTTTTACGGCGGGTTTTCCGAAAAAGGAATCATACAGGAGCCCCACCACCCCGGCAACAATGGCCACATCGGCGAGGTTAAAGACGTACCAATTGCGGGTTTCACCGGCGATTTGGACGTGAAACAGGGCAAAATCGACCACGGCGCCGTAGATCAAACGGTCGATGCCATTGCCGATCGCACCCCCGATGATCAGGCCGAGACCGATGGTCGCAACTCTGGTCCGGGAGCGGGCCATCCAGATCGCCAGGACGACCACCGCAACAACCTTCACCCCGACCAGGACGGCCTGTCCCAGCGGACCCTCGTTCTGGAACCAGCCGTAGCTGATGCCGGTATTCCAGGCCAGCACCAGGTCGAAAAACGGGGTGACCGCCACCGCACCCCGGCGCGCAAGGTCGAAGCCATAGAGCAGCCACGACTTCGCGGCCTGGTCGATCGCCAGGGCCGCCAGCGCCGCCACGATGCCGGCGCGGAGCGACGGCGTCATGGCAGCCGCTCCGCCGCGCCGAGGTCAGACCACATGACCGAGCGCCTTCAGTTCCCGCAGCGCCTGCGCATCGCGTGGCGAAACGTCGGGATACTCCGGATCGCTGCCGACCGTCGGCAGGATCTTCCAGGAGCGGGCGCACTTGGCGCCGACGGCGCGCTCGATCACGACCGCAACCCCGGGCACCTCGTTGAGCTGGAACGCATCGGCCGGTGGATTGTCGTTGGTCAGCATGGCATTCGAGGTGATGCTGATCTCGGCGAGATCGACGCCGGCCAGAGTGTCGAACATGGCCTTGTCCGACACATAAACCAGTGGCGAGGCCTCCAGCGACGAGCCGATCCGCTTGGCGGCGCGCTCCAGCTCCAGCGCGCCGGTGATGACACGGCGGACCTCGCGGATGGTGTCCCACTTGGCCGCCAGCGCATCGTCGCGGAAGCCGGCGAGATCGTCGCGGAACGTGGTCAGGTGCACCGACGGCTCGGCGTCGGGGGCGTACATCCACCAGGCTTCTTCGCAGGTGAACGACAGGATCGGCGCCAGCCATTTCAGGATCGCGTCGCACAGGATGTCGATGGTGGTCAGCGCCGCCTTGCGGGCCACCGATGAGGGCGGATCGCAGTACAGCGTGTCCTTGCGGACGTCGAAATAGAACGCCGACAGTTCAGTGTTCATGAACGCCGAAAGGCTGGCGACCACGGTCTTGTAGTCGAAGTCGGCATAGGCCTGCCGCACCACGGCGTCGAGCTCGGCCAGCCGATGCAGCATCAGCCGTTCGAGCTCCGGCATCGCGTCGACAGCAACATCGTCATCCGGTGTGAAGTGATGCAGCGTGCCGAGCATCCAGCGGATCGTGTTGCGCAGCTTGCGATAGGTCTCGATGGTGTTCTTCAGGATTTCCGGACCGATGCGCTGGTCGTCGGCGGTGTCGGAACTGGCGACCCAAAGCCGCAGAATGTCGGCGCCCGATTGCGCCATCACCTTTTGTGGCTCGACCGTATTGCCGAGCGACTTCGACATCTTGCGGCCCTGCTCGTCGAGGGTGAAGCCATGGGTCAGCACCACGTCGTAGGGCGCGCGGCCGCGGGTGCCGCTGCTTTCCAGCAGCGAAGAGTGGAACCAGCCGCGATGCTGGTCCGAGCCTTCCAGGTACATCACGGTGTCCTGGCCGCCATCGATCTTGCGCCTGATGCCGGCGAGGCTTGGGAAGTTCTGGGCATCCTCCAGCACGAAGGCGTGGGTACAGCCGGAATCGAACCAGACGTCGAGAATGTCGTCGACCTTCTGCCAGTCTTCCTTGGCGCGCGGCCCGAGGAAGCGCGCGCGCGCGTCTTCAGCGTACCAGGCGTCGGCGCCTTCCTGCATGAAGGCTTCCGCGATGCGCAAATTGACTGCTTCGTCCTGCAGGATGTCGACCGAGCCGTCGCCCTTTTCGCGCACAAACACCGCGATCGGCACCCCCCAGGCGCGCTGACGCGACACCACCCAGTCCGGACGGCCCAAGATCATGCCGTTGATGCGGTTCTGGCCCTGCTGCGGTACCCATCGGGTGACCGAGATGGCGTGCAGCGCGCGGGCGCGCAGCGTATCGCCGGGCTTTGCGGTGCCGTTGTCCGCAATGTCCTTGTCCATGGCAATGAACCATTGCGGCGTGTTGCGAAAGATCACCGGCTTCTTCGATCGCCACGAATGCGGATACTGGTGTTTCAACCGTGAGCGCGCCAGCAGCAGGCCGCGCTCGCTCAGCGCCTTGATCACCGCTTCGTTGGCGTCGCCCTTTTCACCCTTGTCATTGATCACGCGCTTGCCGGTGAAGCCGGGGGCCTGTTCGGTCAGCGCGCCGTTCTCGTCGACCGTATATGGGATCACCGCGCTGATGCCGCGTGCTTCCAGCGCACGCGCATTGGCCATCCAGATATCGAAGTCCTCGCGGCCGTGGCCCGGGGCGGTGTGCACGAAGCCGGTGCCGGTGTCGTCGGAGACGTGATCGCCGTCGAGCAGTGGCACACGGAATTGATAGCCGCCATCAAGGCCGGCCAGCGGATGCGTGCATTCCATCGCGGCAAGCACCGATGCCGGTACGTCACCGACCTTCTCGAAGCTGGTGACACGCGCCTGCTTGAACACGGCGTCCGCCAGGGCGTCGGCGAGGATCAGCAGATCGCCGGTTTTCGCCCAGTTGTCCGCGGGCGCATCGGTGACGCGATAAAGCCCGTAGGCCACTTTCGAGGAGAAGCTGATGGCGCGATTGCCGGGCAGCGTCCATGGCGTGGTGGTCCAGATCACCACCGCGGCGTTCGTCACCGCCTGCACGATCGCGGCGGATGCGTCCTTGCCGGAGGCCAGCTCAACCTGCGCCACCGGAAACTTCACCCAGACCGTGTCCGAGGTGTAGTCCTCATATTCGACTTCGGCCTCCGCCAGCGCGGTCTTCTCCACCACCGACCACATCACCGGCTTGGAGCCCCGATAGAGGGTGCCGTTGGCGGCGAACTTCATGATCTCGCGCGCGATCTGGGCTTCCGCCGGGAAGCTCATGGTGGTGTAGGGATGCGCCCAGTCGCCGACCACGCCGAGGCGCTTGAATTCTTCCCGCTGCACGTTGAGCCAGTTGGTGGCGTAGGCGCGGCATTCCCTGCGGAACGCGATCATCGCGGCAGGATCCTTGAGGTCGGGCTTGGTCTTGCCCTTGGAACGATAGTTCTCTTCCTCGATCTTCCATTCGATCGGCAGGCCGTGGCAGTCCCAGCCCGGCACGTAATTGGAGTCGTAGCCGAGCATCTGCTGCGAGCGCGTCACCAGGTCCTTCAGCACCTTGTTGAGCGCGTGGCCGATATGGATGTTGCCGTTGGCATAGGGCGGGCCGTCATGCAGGACGAAGCGGTCGCGCCCCTGCGCGGTCTTGCGCAACTGGCCGTAGAGGTCGATCTCGGTCCAGCGCTTGAGGATGTCCGGCTCGCGCTGCGGCAGGCCGGCGCGCATCGGAAATTCCGTCTGCGGCAGGTACAGCGTCTTGGAATAGTCGTGACCCTCTGCGGTCTTGAGGTCGGAAGATTGGGCGTCGGTCTTTTTCGGCGTGTCGGTCATGATGATGGGGCTCGGCGGTACGGCGCGAAGAGTGATTCAGCGCAGGATTTCAAGGAAAACGAGACGATCCCGGTCTTGCGCACGAGCGTAAAAGCTCAGGCGGAAGCCGGGCCGCTAATGCTGCTGATGATGCGCCGCGCGGACATGGCTGCTCATTAGCAAACGAAGGGGACATCGGAAAGGCCCGAAGCTGCTCAAAAGCGCGATTGGACCGACCTCCCATCGCGCTTTATCCATTTGATCGTGCATGACGTTTTTGGAAAATCGGGCCTGTTGGCCGGATTGGGCGCTATTCCCTGACAATTCCGAGCTTCGGAAAGGCGTCCGGCGCGGCCGCCAGTGCGGCGCGGGCCCGGGCGCTGTCGTCATCCATCTGCCGGATCAGCGGTTCGATGCCCTCGAACTTCAATTCGTCCCGCAGGAAGGCGACAAAGGCGACGTCCAGCCGGGTGCCGTAGAGGTCGCCCTTGAAATCGAACAGAAACACCTCGAGCAGGGGGGCGCCGTTGTCGAAGGTGGGGCGGCGGCCGAAGCTTGCCACGCCGTCGAGGCGCTCAGTGCCGCGTCCGACCCGGACCGCATAGATGCCGTGTCGCAGCCCGCAGGCCGGATCGAGCCGGATATTCGCGGTAGGGTAGCCGAGATCGCGCCCACGCTTGTCGCCATGGGCGATCTCGCCGCGGACGAACCAGGGCCGGCCGAGCAGCGCCTCTGCATGCCCGATATCGCCTGCTTCGAGAGCGGTGCGCACCAGCGTCGAGGATACCGGCTCGCCCTGGAAGGCAAAGGGCGGCACCACGGCGACGGGGATGCCGGCATGGCCAGCGCGGGCCTGCAGCATCTCCGGCGAGCCGGTGCGGCCCTTGCCGAAATGGAAATCGAAGCCGACCGAGACGCCGGTGATGCCGAGCCGCCCGATCAGATCGTGGTTAATGAAATCCATGGCCGAGGTGCGGGCGCGGGCCGCATCGAACGTCATCACCACAGCCCCCGCAAGGCCGGTTGCGGCCAGCAACCGCAGCTTGTCGGGCAGCTCGGTGAGCTTGAACTGCGGCGTGTTGGGACTGAAAAAACTGCGCGGATGCGGCTCGAAGGTTACCGCCAGCGCCGGCCGGCCATGGGCGCGAGCCATGTCGAGCGCGGCTGAGATCACCGACCGGTGTCCCAGATGGACGCCGTCGAAGTTGCCCAGAGCCACCACGGCGCCCCTGGGAATAGCCTCGCGCGGAGTGTTGTCGCGAATAACGGAGAAATGGGTCGGCATCGCACTGTGCGGAGACGAATTGGACATCATGATGGGGCGACGGTGAAGCCTCCGCGCACCGGAAGTCAAGTCGCCGGATGTGGCGTGATGCCGGCCTCTGCCTGCCGATTAACGTGCTGTTTAAGGGCTGATGTTAGGTGTTGAGGCGCGAGTGGGGCGGCCAATGCGTTTTTGCAGGGCTGTCACGTCGCGGTGCCAAGCCGGCGGGCCATCTCGCCGCGGCATCAAGGGGGGACACGCCAGGACGGCGACAGGGAGCACACGCGATGGCCATGGATTTGTCGATGCCGGTTCTGGTGGTGGATGACTACAGCACCATGATCCGCATCATCCGCAATCTGCTGAAACAGCTCGGGTTCGAGAACATCGACGACGCCAGCGACGGCTCGGCGGCGCTCGGCAAGATGCGCGGCAAGAAGTACGGACTTGTGATCTCGGACTGGAACATGGAGCCGATGACCGGCTACGACCTGCTCAAGGAGGTTCGGGCCGATCCCAATCTGGCGATGACCCCGTTCATCATGATCACGGCGGAATCGAAGACCGAGAACGTCATCGCCGCCAAGAAGGCCGGCGTGAACAACTATATCGTGAAGCCGTTCAATGCGGCCACCCTGAAGACCAAGATCGAGGCGGTCTTCCCGGATCACGCCAACGCGTAAAACGCGGACGGCTCATCTCTGACTGATTTTTCGGCCGGGCATTGTCCCGGCCGTTTCGGTTTTCAGCTCCGCTTTGCGGATGTTACCAGCGCAACTCGTGCATCAGCGCGAGTGGTGGCTTGGTGTCGCCGAAGAATTTGCGCACGGCCTTGTCGTTGAGACGGTCCAGGCCCCTGAACTCGTCGGCATGGATGCCGCGGGTCAGGAACACGCAATTGATCCCCATGGCATTGGCGCCGGTCAGATCGGTGCGGACGGAATCGCCGATCGCCAGCACCCGGCCGGTGGTGTTCCGGCGCAGCTCGTGGGCGATGCCCAGCGCCCGGTCATAGATTGGCCGGTGCGGCTTGCCGTAGAAGATCACCTCGCCGCCGAGCGAACGATAGAGTTCGGCGATGGCGCCGGCGCAATAAATCAGGCGGTCGCCGCGTTCGACGACGATGTCCGGGTTGGCGCAGATCAGCGTCAGCTTGCGCGCAAGCGCCTGCTGCAGCATGTCACGGTAATCGTCCGGGGTTTCGGTTTCGTCGTCGAACGGGCCGGTGCAGACGATGTAATCCGCCTTCTCCAGCGGCGCGAAGCTGACATCGATGTCCCTGAAGATCGAATTGTCGCGCTCCGGGCCGATCTTGTAGACCGACTGGCCATGATGCCCGGTGACGAAATGCCGGGTGAGATCGCCCGACGAGACGATGGCGTCGTAGGTGGTATCGGCGACGCCGAGCTTGCGCAGCTGTCGTTGCACCGAGTCCGCCGGCCGTGGCGCATTGGTGATCATGACCACGGTGCCGCCCTGGTCGCGAAAGGTCTGCAATGCGGCGCAGGCGTCCGGAAACGCGACGAGGCCGTCATGGATCACGCCCCAGATATCGCTGAGCACGATATCGACGTCGCGCGCGAGTTCGTTCAGATGGTCGATGAATCGGATGGATGTCATATCGGATGATACTCAGTTCGGTCCGGCGATGCGACCGGACCGGGCGACAAGTGCGGCCTTGCCGGTCATGCGGGCGGTTTCGATCTTGGCGGCGTCGGCACTGGGCGGATCGGACGTCGTCGAGTCCGGCTTGGCTGTATCGGCTGCGCCGTTTGTCGGGATGCCTTCGGGGCGCAATGGCCGCGGTGGGGCGAACAGGAAACCCTGACCGAAACGGATGTCGTAATCCAGCAGGTCGACCACGGCGCGCTCGCCCTCGATCCGCTCGGCAACCAGGTCGATGCCGAAACGTCCCAGCAGGTCGGACAAATCTGCGGGGTGGATGTCGGACGCCGACATCTGCTTCTGGTCGAGCAGCAGATGAGCGGGCACCTTGATGAACCTGACCCCGCGATCCGCCAGTTCGCGCGGTTCGATCCGCAGGTCGCTGACATGGTCGACCGAGAAGCGATAGCCGCGCTGCGCCAGCGCGGCGAGGTTCTCGCTTTCCACCGGCCCGAGACCGCGGAATGCCGCCTGCTTGAATTCGAGCACGAAGGAGGGGGCCAGCGCGCGGTTGGCCTCGAGGAAATCGAGGCACTGGGCAAACGCCTCGGGGTTGCCCAGGGTCGTCGCCGAGATGTTGCAGAACACGCCGACGTCCTTGTTGCGCACCATCAGCCGACGCAGCACCTGGACGCAACGCAGCAGCACCATGCGGTCGATCTGGCCCATCAGGCCGGCGGATTCGGCGGCCGCGATGAAGTCCTTGGCGGCGATCAACTGATCATCGGTGTCGCGAATGCGCGAGACCGCCTCGTAGAAGCGCACCTTGCGTTGCGGCAGCGTGACCAGCGGCTGCAGAAAGAGATCGATGCGGTTGGTGTCGATGGCCCGCTTCACCGCGGCCATGATCTGCTGATTGTTGGGCGGAAGCGGTTGCGGTTTTTCGGGGGCGATATGCGGTCCGGCTTGAGGAATGCGCACTGCCGCCTGCGGCAGCGCCGGCGAGTCCACCCATTCGATGTCGGCGGCCGTCGATCGGGCCGGCTGGTGAGCGGTGCTCTGGGGCGGGACGGGGCGGGGCAATGCGGTCAGCAGGTTGTCATGGGCGGCGATCGAGACCGCCAGCTGCTTGACCAGCGTGCCAAGTTCATTGATTTCGCCGAGCGCGGTCTGGACCCGCTCCTGGGATGTCGCGTCCAGAGCGCTCGTGCGCTGTTCGACGGTGGCGAGACGGCGTCCGAATTCGGCAACCTGACGTGCGAGTTCGGCGGTTCCGCGCGACAGATCGGCGATTTGCACGCCGACGTCGCTGCGATCGCGCAGCCGCATCGAGACCGCGTTGTAGAGGATCAGGAAGGTCAGCGCGGTCAGCGCGACGATGGCTGATTCCGAGATGCTGAAGCCCGCCATCGCATAGAGCACCAGACCGAGCGATGCCGCGATCAGCACCATGCAAATGGCGATGAAAATCGTCGAAATGCGGATCATGCCCGGCTAAAACCCTGCCCCCGAACGCAACCTGTTCCCTGGCCGGGAACCTCTCGGCCGGAACACTAGCACTATTGCTGATTCGACGTCGAAATCTTCGCCGCCCTCGGCAAAATCCCCCGCCGGACGGCCCGGCGGGGGATCGCGGACAGGGGCCGGATCGCGCAGGTCAGGCGACGGCGCGGATTACCTTGCCGAGCTTGTCGACGATCTCGCCGATCTGGCTTTCGCTGATGATCAGCGGCGGAGTTACCACCACGGCGTCGCCGGCGACGCGCATCATCAGGTCGTGGTTGTGGAACGAGCTGTCGAGCGCTTCGGTTCCGCGCAGGCCGGGCGTATTGCCCTTGGGCGAAAGCTCGATTGCGGCAGTGAGCCCGACGGTGCGGATGTCGACCACATTCGGCGCTCCCTTCAACGACATCACCGCGTCCGCAAGCAGCGGCTCGAGCTTGCGTGCGCGTTCGAACAGGCCTTCCTCGCGGTAGATCTCGAGCGTGGCAAGGCCGGCCGCGCAGGCCAGCGGATGCGCCGAGTAGGTGTAGCCGTGGAACAGTTCGATCGCCTGCTCCGGTCCGGTCATGAAGGCCTCGTAGACCGCATCGCGCACGAGCACGCCGCCCATCGGCACTGCGCCGTTGGTGACGCCCTTGGCAAAGGTGATCATGTCCGGCAGCACGCCGTAGCGTTCCGCCGCGAAGCTGAAGCCGAGACGGCCGAAGCCGGTGATGACCTCGTCGAAAATCAGCAGGATGCCGTGCTTGTCGCAGATCGCCCGCAGCCGCTGCAGGTAGCCTTTCGGGGCCGGGATGACGCCGGTCGATCCGGCCATCGGCTCGACGATCACGGCGGCGATGGTATTGGCGCCGTGCAGCCCCACCAGACGCTCGAGATCGTCGGCGAGATGCGCCCCCCATTCCGGCTCGCCTTTGGAGAATGCCTGCTGGTCGCGATTGTAGGTGGTCGGCAAATGGTCCACGCCGCTCAGCAGGGTGCCGAACATCTTGCGGTTGTTGACCATGCCGCCGACCGAGGTGCCGCCGAAGCCGACGCCGTGATAGCCGCGTTCGCGGCCGATGAGCCGGGAGCGGGCGCCTTCGCCGCGAACATTGTGATAAGCGAGTGCGACCTTGAGTGCGGTGTCGGCGGCTTCCGATCCGGAGTTGCAGAAGAACACATGCTCGAGGCCCTTCGGCGCCAGCGCCGCGATTCGGCTGGCGAGTTCGAAGGCCTGCGGATGGCCGAACTGGAACGGCGGCGCATAGTCCATCGTTGCGGCCTGCTTGCTGATTGCCGCGGTGATGGAATCCCTGTCTCTTATACACATCTAGATGTGTATAAGAGACAGAAATAGTGCATGTCCTTGGCGCCGACGACCATGCGGGGCGTGCGCTTGAAGGCGCGGTTCGCCGTGAACGGCATCCAGTAGGCGGCGAGATCGTTCGGGGCGGTGGCGGGGACAGCCGCGGCTGCACTGCTTTTCGGGGACATGATGACCTGCTGTTTTTGAAACGGTTTTTTGAGGCGGCGTGCGCCTGGCTTGGGGAGTTCGCGGCAACCCTATCAGGTTGGGTACGACACGGAAGTGCGGCCTACGCGCGATTTTGTCCCGCGCATTTCGCTGCGGGCCTGTGGCAGGGTCAGACGCCTGCCGGTGGCCTACGCATTTTTGCAGATGAGGGCGGCACCAAAATACTACCTTAGGTTTATTATCTTGTTCATTGGCACTTAAAGGTTGTGTGGTGCTATTCCCTGCATGGCACACGCATCCCCTGAGCGATGGTTTCGACGATTCCGGGCCTGCGACCGCGGGACCTCCGCTGTTGAGTTCGCCCTGATCGCACCGCTGTTTCTGGCCTTCCTGTTCGGCATCATCGTTTTCGGGACCTACCTCGCTGTGGTGCACGGCGTGCAGCAGCTCGCCGCCGAGGCGGCACGCACGTCGGTTGCAGGATTGAGCGATACCGAGCGGTCCAGCCTCGCTGTCAATTATGTGACGGCGAATGCGAGTTCCTATCCCCTGATCACGCCTAATCGTCTGACGGTGAATGCCGCCGCGGCGAGCGGCAATACCAACGTCTTCGTGGTCACGGTCAACTACGACGCCTCCAGTCTCTTCATCTATTCGCTGCCCTTCGTTCCGGCGCCGTCGTCGAGGATCGTGAGCTCTGCCGCGATCCCGCGCGGTGGCTACTGAGGAGGCCATGATGCGGCACATCATCCGGCGTTTTTGGCGTGACCGGCGTGGCAACATCGCGATGATGGGAGCGGCCACGATGCTGGTGGTTTGCGGCTTCGCCGCATTCGGCGTCGATACCGGATCGATTTTCCTGGACAAGCGGAAGGCGCAAAACGTCGCGGATCTCGCCGCAATCGTTGCCGCGAGCGATATCGCTCACGCAACGGCTGCGGCCCAGGCGGCGGTGGTGCAGAACAACTATCCGGCCGGCTCTCTCGTGGCTGTGGAGTACGGTACGTATGTTGCAAACGCTGCGCTCACCCCGCAGCAACGCTTCACCACCGCCGCATTGGGACCGACCACCAATGCTGTTCGCGTCACCGTGCAGACCACCACGCCGCTGTATTTCGGCAAGCTCTTGACCGGCAGCAGCAGCTATAATGTCACGGCGCAGGCGACCGCGACGACGACCCGGATGGCATCCTTCGCCATCGGTACGTCGCTGTTGACGTTGAACGGTGGGTTGCTCAACCAGATCCTGGGCGGCATGCTCGGGACGACCCTGTCGCTCTCGGTGATGGACTATCAGGCGCTGGCGTCGGCGCAGGTCGATGCATTCAAGTTCATGTCGGCGCTGGCGACGCAGATCGGCGTCACCGCCGTGACCTACAGTCAATTGCTGTCGGGCCAGATCAAGCTTCCCGACCTTGTGGCTGCTCTGTTGACGACGCAGCGCAACGCCAACGGCAACAGTTCAGGAACCATCGCGTTGTCCACCATCAGCCAGGCGCTCACTGGCCTGACCACCCAACTGGCGACTCAGTCACTGATCAATGCAGGCCCGTATGGATCGATGACGGTCGGCCAGACACCGCAGGTCGCGGTTCCGATCTCGGTGCTCAGCCTGCTGCAGGCCATGGCCGTGATCGCGAACGGCACGAACCAGATTTCCGCCAATCTGAGTCTCAGTCTCCCGGGCATCGCGAGCGTTCAACTGCTGAGCACGATCGGTCAACCGCCGGTCGGGACCAGCTGGATGACGGTCGGCTCGGCCGGCGCCAGCGTCCATACCGCCCAGACCCGGATTTTCCTGCAGCTCCAACTGGTGGGCAGCGGCGCAGCCTCGCTCGTGAACCTGCCGGTCTATGTGGAAGTCGCGTCAGGGACCGCGACCCTCAACGCGGTCCAATGCGGAATTCCCGACATCAGCACATCGTCTGTGACTCTCGGGGTATCGCCGGGCATCGTCGACGCGTGGATCGGCGGGGTAACGCCCGCCGACATGAACAACTTCACCACTAAGCCCAATCCGCCGCCGGCCACCCTGGTCAATGTGCTTGGTCTCGTAACGGTGACCGGTCTTGCACACGCGACAATGGCCAACAGTTCGCCGACCAACGTCACCTTCAGCTACGCCGACATCCAGGCGATGAACGGGAAGACGGTGAACACCACCTCGTATCTGTCGTCGCTGACGTCGAGCCTGCTCGGCAACCTGACCTTGAACGTCAATGTGCTTGGGCTGGGTCTTGGTCTCGGCGGTATTGCCCAACTGGTCTCCAACATCATCGCCGGGGTCACGGCGCCGGTGGATCAACTGATTGCGTCGGTGTTGCAGACCCTCGGCGTCAGCCTGGGCCAGGCCACAACCTGGGTCACGGGCATCCGCTGCGACGGCGCTGTCCTGACCAACTGAGTACACCTTCCGAGCGTGCTCATATGCACGGTCTTGACAGCGCGCGACACGTCGCGTCCTCCGCGACTGTGGTTTTGTCGCGCCCCTCGCGCGTATCGGATTGCATGGAGGCGGGTGGACGATCGGCGTCGGACGGCTGCCTGCGGCATTTTGTGTAAGGAGTTTCGTCCAGTACGGCGGCATGAATTTGCCACCATTAGTCTGGTATCGGATTCATTTGCACTTAAAAGTTGTATGTTGCTATTCCACCCGACGCGCGCACCCGGTTGATGCCGCGGGGTTGAGCTCCCCTTCCTTGGCTTTCCATCCGTTTGCAGCAGGCATCCTCCACGCGCCGTCCAAAAACGATTGTGCGTTGAGCCGCGGTTCGGCGCGGCGTGATCGAGGAAGGCTGTCATGTGGCAACTGATTCAACGTTTTCTCCACGACCGTCGCGGCAACATCGCCTTGATGGGAGCCGCCAGCATGCTGACGGTGTGCGGCTTTACCGCCTTTGGCATCGACATCGGTTCGATCTTTCTCGACAAACGCAAAACGCAAAGCGTCGCCGATCTCGCCGCGATTGTTGCGGCCAGTGATCCGACCAAGGCGACCAATGCGGCCAAGGCGGCATTGTTGCAGAACAACTATCCCGCGGACTCGCTCGTGGCCGTGGAATACGGGACGTATGTTGCGGATGCGACCCTCGCGCCAAAGCAGCGCTTTACCGTCGCCGCTGGACCAGGCCCGACGACCAACGCGGTTCGCGTGACGGTGCAGACCAGGACGCCGCTGTATTTCGGCAGGCTTCTGGTCGGCAGCAGCAGCTACGACGTGCGCGCCAGCGCGACTGCTGCAACAACCGCGATGGCGTCCTTTGCCATCGGTTCGCGTCTGGCTTCGCTGAACGGAGGTGTGCTCAATCAGGTGCTGGGCACGCTGCTCGGCACGACCCTGTCGCTCTCGGTGATGGACTACAACGCCCTGCTGGGCGCCAAGGTCGATGCCTTCAGCTTCCTGTCGGCGCTGGCCACCCAGGTGAACCTCACCGCGGGGACCTATGATCAGTTGCTCGCCGGCGAGGTCAAGCTTCCCGATCTGATCGCTGCGCTGCTGAATGCGCAACGTTCTGCAAACGGCAACGATGCCGCGACCATCGCCCTGTCCAAGGTCAGCCAGGCGGTGACCGGCCTGCTCGGCAAGATCATTCCGCAGGGGCTGATCGATCCCGGACCGTACGCGGTGCTGCAGGCCGGACAGAAACCGCTGTTCGGCGTGTCGGTGTCGGTGCTCGATCTGCTGTCGGCGATCGCGGTGCTGGGTAACGGCACGCACCAGATTGCGACCGGGCTCAGCCTCAACCTGCCGGGAATCGCGAGCGTACAGCTACAGGCAGCGGTCGGCGAGCGGCCGGTGGGCACGAGTTGGATGACCGTGGGTGCGAAAGGCGCCAGTGTACACACAGCCCAGACCCGCGTGCTGCTGCAGGTCCAGTTGCTCGGCAGCGGAGCGGCGTCAGCCATCAACCTGCCGCTCTATGTCGAGGTCGCATCGGGCACCGCGACGCTGGATGCTCTGCAATGCGGCTATCCCGACATCAGTTCCTCGTCAGTCACGCTCGGGGTTACGCCGGGCCTTGTCGATGCGTGGATCGGTGGAGTGTCGACGGCCGACCTGACCAATTTCACCACGGCGCCGAATCCGCCGCCGGCCACGCTGGTCAATGTGCTCGGTCTTGTGAAGGTGACGGGTCTGGCGCATGCGCGGATCGGCAACACCACGCCGACCAGCGTCAATTTCAGCTATGCCGATATCCAGGCCCAGACCAGGAAAACCGTGAACAGCACCTCGTTCGTCTCGTCACTGCTGGGGAGCCTGCTCGGCAATCTGGATTTGAAAGTATCGATTCTCGGGCTGGGTCTCGATCTTGGGCCGCTGATCCAGTTGATCGGCAACATTCTTGCCGCAGTGACCGCTCCGCTCGACCAATTACTGGCCTCGGTGCTGCAGACCCTCGGTGTCAGCCTCGGCCAGGCCGATGTCTGGACCACCGGCATCCGGTGTGACAACGCCGTCCTGGTTTACTGACGTCTCGCGCCGGAGCCGCGCTGCCCGTGTCGGCGGCGCGGCCTCGTCGCGCCGGGCAGGTTGACGTGCTTGCCCCTGCGGCGCGTGGCTGATAACCCGGTGCGGTGTTTTGGGGCCGGAACGGCCCGCAGGCCCGATCCGAGCGACATGAACGAAAAATCCAAAAAGCCCCAGAAACTCAAAGCCCGCCTGCCGCGTGGCCTGGCTGATCGCGGCCCCGCCGAGATCGCCGCGACGCGGCGCATGATCGCTACCATCCAGCAGGTCTACGAGCTCTACGGCTTTGAGCCGGTGGAGACGCCGGCGATGGAATACACCGACGCGCTCGGCAAGTTCCTGCCGGATCAGGACCGCCCCAACGAGGGCGTGTTCTCGTTCCAGGACGATGACGAGCAGTGGATCAGCCTGCGTTATGATCTCACGGCGCCGCTGGCGCGCTATGTGGCGGAGAATTTCGAGACGCTGCCGAAGCCCTATCGCAGCTATCGCGCGGGCTATGTCTACCGCAACGAGAAGCCGGGCCCCGGCCGGTTCCGCCAGTTCATGCAGTTCGACGCCGATACCGTCGGCAGCGCTTCGCCCGCGGCAGATGCGGAAATCTGCATGATGGCCGCCGACACCATGGAGGCGCTCGGGATTCCGCGCGGGGCGTATCTGGTGAAGGTGAACAACCGCAAAGTGCTCGATGGCGTGCTGGAGGCCATCGGCCTTGGCGGCGATGCCAATGCGGGCCGCAGGCTTACAGTGCTGCGCGCGATCGATAAGCTCGACAAATTCGGCGCCGAGGGCGTGCGCCTGCTGTTGGGCGCCGGCCGCAAGGACGAGAGTGGTGATTTCACCAAGGGCGCAGAGCTTGCGCCGGACGCGATCGACAAGGTCATTGCGTTCACCGAAGGCAAGCCGGCCGGCGATTCCAGACTCGCAGCCGAAGGCCAGGCCGAGCTCGATCAGATCCGGCAACTGGTCACCGCGGGTGATTATGGCGAGGATCGCATCAAGATCGATCCGTCGGTCGTGCGCGGTCTCGAATACTATACCGGTCCGGTCTACGAGGTTGAGCTGCTGCTCGACACCAAGGACGAGAAGGGGCGCCCGGTGCGCTTCGGCTCGGTCGGCGGCGGCGGCCGCTACGATGGCCTGGTGTCGCGCTTCCGTGGCGAACCGGTGCCGGCGACAGGCTTCTCGATCGGCGTGTCGCGGCTGCAGGCCGCGCTGACCCTGATCGGCAAGCTCGATACCACGCCGGAGTTCGGCCCGGTGGTCGTCACGGTGTTCGACCGTGATCGTGTCGCCGATTACCAGAAAATGGTTGCAGTGCTGCGGGCGGCCAAAATCCGCGCCGAACTCTATCTCGGCAACCCGAAGAACATGGGCAATCAGCTGAAATACGCCGACCGGCGCAATTCGCCGTGCGTGATCATCCAGGGTTCGGATGAGAAGGCGCGCGGCGAGGTGCAGATCAAGGACTTGATCGAGGGCGCCAAGGCGGCCGCCGCGATCGCTTCCAATCAGGAATGGCGTGAAGCGCGTCCTGCCCAGTTTGCTGCCGGCGAGGATAATCTCGTCGAAGCCGTTCGCGAGGTGCTGGCGCGTCATGGCGTGACGTGGAGTTGATCCCTGAATCCGGCGCCTGGTGTTGATCGCCGAAGCGCAGGCGTCCTACAATCGACCAACGACCAATCAAAAAGGAGCTGATAATGCCTGAAGTCCAAGTGTTCATGGCCGCCGGCCGCACCGATGAGCAGAAGAAGGGTATGATGCTCGACATCACCCAGGCGCTGGTCAAGAACCTCGGTGTCACCTCTGACGTCGTCACGGTGCAGATCGTGGAAGCCAAGCTTACTGACAAGATGAAGGGCGGCCAGACCTTCCTCGAGCGCCAGGCCAAGAAGTAGTCGCGCAACTTCGCTTCCAGACCAGCGAGGGCAATGTGGGCGCACTGGATGCGATCGCCGTCGGCATGAGCGGTGAGGAAAGCGTGACGGTGAGGGATGACCTCACGGTCGGGCATTTCGTGGCGCATATGCCGAAGGTCTATGCGACGCCGATGATGATCCTGCTGATGGAAACCGCGTCGGCCTCGGCGATCGCGCCGCATCTGCCTGATGGATTCGTCAGTGTCGGGACGGAGGTCAATGTCCGCCATCTCGCCGCAACCCCGGTCGGTCACGTCGTGCGCGCCACCGCACGGGTGATCGAGATCGAGGCCCGCAGCGTGCTGTTCGCGGTCGAGGCGTTCGATGGCGATCGCAAGATCGGCGATGGCACGCACCGGCGCGGTGTTGTCAATGTCGCCAAGTTCGAAAAGCAGTTCGGGACCACGTAACGCTTGTCCCATGACGATCCATCGATGATCCCCCGGGTTCGCCCGGAGGATCTGGGGGGGCGTGTTATTGCTTCTTCATCATGTTTTTCACGCTGTCTTTCATGGCTTCCAGGTCCTTGACGTTCATCTTCACGCCGCCGGGCATGATGATGTCGCCGGGCTTCTGGTCGGCGGCGCAGGCCCCCAGCCATTTGGCCTCCACCGTCACGTTGGTGTCGCGCGACATCCCGGGGCCGGTATGCTTGGACGAGACCTTCATGGTGTAGGCCGAGTTGAAATCACCGATGATCTCGGCGTGAGAGGTCATCGTCACGCCGCTGCCGCCGCATTCGCTGTCCATCACATAGCCGTCCGCGGTTTTCTGCAGATCGTGCTTGGTGCAGGACGCCGACGGCGCGGCATTGAACCGCGCGGTCAGCTGTTTGTCGGTCGTCTCGTCGGTGCATTGCTGCATTGTCACTCCCGGCGTTGCACCGCCGGCGGCGGTGGCCAGCTTGATCTCCCACAATCCGGATTTGCGCGTCGGTAAATCCACTGCATGAGCGGCAACGGGCAGGGTGGCGCAAAGCAGGATGGCACCAAGTGCGCGAGACGGCATGAAGCTCGGCATGGGAAATAGCTCCTCGAAATGAACCACAAAAAATTACGGGCGGCCGACAAGCCGTCGGCGCGCCCGCAACTCACCGATGATTCGATCGGGAATGTGTCAGTAACGAACGCGCAAGGGACGTTCTAGCCGTCCCGGCGGCACCCAGATACACGCAAATGAGAGATAGCCGCCATAAACCGGCTGCATCCCGGTCAGCTTCACGACCTTGCCGTACTGTGCGCAGTGATCGACAGCCAGTGCCTTGATGTCGGTTTGACCGGCCAGCGCGTACGAGATAATGCCGCCGGTGTCGTTGCCCTTGAACGGCGGCACATAATCGGCCTTCGCTGCCACAACTCCGCTGGCCAGAGTTCCCAGGGCTGCGGCCGTGGCGAGCGCGCCGGTCATCATCGTTCGCATGTCGATCTCCAGTTCGATTCCGGCCCTCAACCTACCGCTCCGCCGGGGCGCTGAGAAGCCGGGATGCCGCATCGCGGGGGAGTTGTTGGGCGGTGTGGCCGTGGTGCACTTGACCTCATCACGGCTTCGCGGCACCGTCCGCCGCAATCACCAATCGGCAGGCGGTCCATGCGCGAGCTTCTCAAAATTTTCAGCAAATCCAGCGTCGGTGCGGTCTTCGGCGCGTTTCTCGGGCTGCTGGCGTTCGACAACGCGGCTCACGCCGCCAATCCGCTCGAGATGAATTTTTGGCTGTCCGGCCCGCGCTACGACGGCAATGTGCCGGCTTGCGAGTATGCTCTCGACACCATCTCCTCCCGGTTCTCCGAAAAGGAAAGCCAGTTCTGGAACTCCAGCCTGCAGATCACGGGCTATGCCAAAGTGCGCGAAATCGCGTTCCGGCCCTGGGCGCCGAACGCCATTCCGCGCCGCTTCTGCACCGCCGAGGCGATGCTGAGCGATGGCCGGGCGCGCCGGGTGAACTATTCGATCGTCGAAGATGGCGGTTTTGCCGGCTATGGCCCCAATGTGGAATGGTGCGTGACCGGGCTTGACCGCAACTGGGCCTTCAATCCGGCTTGCAAGGCAGCTCGTCCCTAACCCTTTCCAGATACTCGAGATTTTAAACGCCGCGCACTGGGAAGTGCGCGGCGTTCAAATTTGTTCTTGAAATGTTCTCGTTGGCTGTCTAGGCTCGTGGCGTGGTGTTTGTGTCTGTAAGGGGCGTTGCCATGATCCAATTTTCGGCTCTGCGTTTCTCGGCCCGCTGTTTTTTCAAAGCTTTTGTCTTCCTCGCGCTGATTGCCGTGCTGGCCGGCGTCGTGACATCCGATCCGGTGCGCGCGCAGGATCGGCGGCAGAATGCTCCGGGCGAATTCGATTTTTACGTGCTGTCGTTGTCCTGGTCCCCGTCATTCTGCGAAGCTGCGAGCGAGCGGGGCAATTCCGGGCGGAATCAGCAGATCCAGTGTGGGGGGCGGCCCTATTCGTTTGTGGTGCACGGGCTGTGGCCGCAATACGATCGCGGCTTTCCCAACTACTGCGAGCGGCCCGCGCCGCGGCTGGACCGCAATATCGTATCCTCGATGCTCGATCTGATGCCGGCTCCGGGACTGATCTTCAATGAATGGGATAAGCACGGCACCTGCTCCGGGCTCGGCGCGCGGGCCTACTTCGAAATGGTTCGCAAGGCCCGCGCCGCGGTGAAGATTCCGGCCGAGTATCTTGAGTTGTCGGAGAGCAAGACGGTCGCGCCGTCCGATCTCGAGGACGCCTTCGTGAAGGCCAATCCGGGATTGAGCAACGCGGCGATTTCGGTCACCTGCGACAGCAAGAGGCTGAGCGAAGTGCGTATCTGCCTGAGCAAGGACCTGCAGTTCCGCGCCTGTGAAGAAATAGACCGTCGCGCCTGCCGTCGCGACAAAGTCGAAATGCCGCCGATGCGCGGCAGCTGACGTCATTTCCAGAACCAAAGCTTTCTTCGCGCCAAAACCATGTTGGCCGCCAACTTGACGACGCCCTTGTGTCTGACACGAGGGCGTTTTTTTGAGCACGACCGGAATTAGGCCCGGAGAAGTCGGATCGGCCTGCAAGGCGCGTTCAGGCGCAAAACCGGCATCCAGCCTGCTGAATTCGCCCCGTTGAACCGAATTCCACTTTGCCCGGAAATGCTCTACCCATGCCGGCATGAACTATCGCCACGCGTTTCATGCCGGGAACTTCGCCGATGTCATCAAGCACATCGTGCTGGTCCGCATTCTGACCTATCTGCAGGACAAACCGGCCGCGTTTCGGGTGATCGACACCCATGCCGGCGCGGGTCTCTATGATCTGACCGGTGCGGAAGCCACGCGGGGCGGCGAGTGGCTGAGTGGGATCGCGCGGGTGATGCAGGCGAGGTTTTCCGATCCGGTGCAGGCGCTGGTCGGGCCTTATCTCGATATCGTGCGGGCGTTCAATGCACCCGGCAAACTCACCGCCTATCCCGGCTCGCCGCTAATCGCCCGGGCGTTGCTGCGTCCGCAGGACAGGCTGGTGGCCTGCGAGGTCGAAGTCGTGGCGCGCAAAAGCCTGATCGGCGCTCTGCGTCATGACGAACAGGGGCGGGTGGTCGATCTCGATGGCTGGACGGCCCTGCCGGCCTTCGTGCCACCAAACGAGCGTCGCGGGCTGGTGCTGGTCGATCCGCCGTTCGAGGCGGACGACGAGTTCGGACGGCTTGCCGATGGCTTCGCCGCCGCTTTCACCAAATGGCCGACCGGCAGCTACATGCTCTGGTATCCCGCAAAGCAGCGCCGCGCGACCGAGGCTCTCGCGCAAGCCGTGGTCCGGACCGTGAGTGCGAAGTTGTCGCCAGACAAGGTGGCGCGAATCGAATTCAGCGTCGCCCCGCAAACCGCGGACGGGCGGCTGGTGTCAGCCGGACTGCTTGTGGTCAATCCGCCCTGGACTTTGGTGGGCGAGTTGAAAACTCTGTTGCCGGAGCTTGAAAAACCACTTGGTGTGGGTGGTGCGGCCCGCTTCAGGGTTGAATCAGGGAAAATCTGACAACCAAACCGGGATGCTTTCCCGAGACTCTTCCAAAATTGCAATTGAGCCATGGCCAATTTGCATGGAAGCGTATTATGCTCGTCACGTGAGGGCGGGCTTTACGTTCCGCGTCCGCGAATGGAGGCGGCGGAGTGAGAAGGTTTCTGGGGTCGTCAGGGCTGGGTTGGCCATATTAGGTCCAACGC
>BFBZ01000025.1_pt263 | contig 28397 bp, 20 predicted proteins | sample 1888401 | NCBI WGS metagenome assembly BFBZ01 (sample SAMD00112614, study PRJDB3348) | symbiont metagenome | host: Chara braunii
TGTTGAAGTAGAAGTGCGCCGCGCCGTCGACGCCGAAGGTGCCGCCGCCCATGTAGGCGCGGTCGAGATAGAGCTTGAGGATTTCGTTCTTGGTCAGGCGGGTTTCCAGCCAGATGGCGAGGAAGGCTTCGTTGACCTTGCGCTCGATGGTGCGCTCGTTGGACAGGAACAGGTTCTTGGCGAGCTGCTGGGTGATCGAGGAGCCGCCCTGGCGCACCCCGCCGGCTTGCGCGTTGGTAACCAGCGCGCGGGCCGTGCCAGCGATGTCGATGCCGAAATGATCGTAGAAGCGCCGATCCTCGGTGGCGAGCGTCGCCTTGATCAGGTGATCGGGGAATTCCTCCAGCGGAATTGAATCGTTGTGCTTGATGCCGCGGCTGCCGATGACGTTGCCATAGCGATCGAGGAAGGTGACGGCGAGGTCCGATTTCTTCAGCCAGTCCTCGTCCGCGGTTTCGCGGAAAGCGGGCACGGCCAGCGCCAGCATCAGGATTAACCCGCCAAGGCCGATGGTGGCGGCCTCCGACAGCGGCTCGATGAAAACCCAGCGCTTCCAACGGCCGACATAGAAGCGGTCCATGAAGGTCGAGAACCGCTCATAGAGTTCGCGAATCCCCGCACCGGAGGAGAACAGCGTGGAATCGATGCGCGCGTCGAGATCCAGCAGGAAATGCCGGATTTTCATCATCCACTTATTCGGCGTTTCGTTGCGCACCGGAACCTTCGACCCAACTTCGCGCCGCTCACGCAGCCGAACGGCGTGCGGGTGAGACGATGCGGATGCGATAAGGCGACCCTAAGGCGGCGGTATTTTGATCGCCTGAGAATCCGCCACCTTCTAGCCGAGCATAGGGCATAAACCAATGCTCCACTTGGGATTCTGAGCAAACGGCTAACGCGGTTCCCGGCTTTTCCAGAGGGTTTTCCGGTTGCCTCTTTCCCTCCGGCGCAGGGATGCCTAGAACTGACGCGTGCATCCGCAATCATCAGGTTAAGGCATTATGGCCGAACAATCCGGACCGGCAACGGTTCAGGACAAATTATTCTGGAAAACCAAGACGTTGGAGGAGATGTCCGACGCCGAATGGGAAAGCCTGTGTGACGGCTGCGCCCGGTGCTGCCTGGAAAAACTCGAAGACGAGGACACTGGGAAGATCTATTTTACCCACGTGTCCTGCACCCTGCTGGACGCCGGTTTGTGCGCCTGCAAGGACTATCCGAACCGCTCCGCCAAGATCTCGGATTGCGTGCGGCTGACGCCCGAGAACGTCCGCACCCTGAACTGGCTGCCGCCCAGCTGCGGCTATCGTCTGGTGGCGGAGGGGCGGGACCTGTACTGGTGGCACCCGCTGGTCTCGGGAGATCCTAACACCGTTCATGAAGCCGGGGTCTCGGTGCGTGGCCGTGTCGTCGCCACCGAGGACGAGGTCGACGATGCCGATCTCGAGGATCACATCGTGCGCTGGCCGGCGTTGTTGCCGAAACGCGCGCGCGGCAAGACTCGCCCCAAATCCTAGGTTTGATCACATTCCGGTGTTCGTGATGTCGCTGCGGGATAGCCCCATGCGATCATGTGCCTTATGCATAGCTCGATGCTCTGCTAAATAATCTTTTATTCCCAAAGCAATTATGCGGCGCACTGCGCTGCGGAGTTCCATGGACAACCTTGCACGCACCCACCGCACTCCGGCGGACGAAGACGGCATTGCCGCAACAGACGTGAACGAGGAGACGCTCGAAGCGCAGATCGCGGTGACGCCGCCTCCGGTGTCCAACGGCGCTGCGCCATCGCTGCATTCGCTGACCCATGCGGAAGTTCGCACCATCGTGATCAGTCTGATGGTTGCGATGTTCCTGACCGCGCTCGATCAGACCATTGTCGCGACCGCGCTCCCGACCATCGGCCGCCAATTCCTCGACGTCACCAACCTGTCGTGGGTGATCACTGCCTATCTCCTGTCCTCGACGTCGGTCGCACCGGTGTTCGGCTCGCTGAGCGATATCTACGGCCGCCGCGCCATGATGATGACCGCGCTGGGGCTGTTCCTGGTCGGCTCGGTGCTGTGTGCGCTGGCGCCCAATCTCCTGATCCTGATTCTCGCCCGCTTCCTGCAGGGGCTGGGCGGCGGCGGCATCCTGCCGCTGGTGCAAACGGTGCTGGCCGACATCGTCACGCCGCGGCAGCGCGCGCAGTATCAGGCGTTCTTCAGCATGGTCTGGGTGTCGGCCGGTATCGGCGGCCCGGTGCTCGGCGGCGTGATCGCCGAGCACCTGCACTGGTCGGTGATCTTCTGGATCAACGTTCCGCTGGTGCTGCTGGCCGTCGGCATCCTGCTGCCGAAAATGAAAAAGCTGCCGATCCATCACAAGCCGCGCCAGCTCGACTTGCTCGGCGGCTTGCTGCTGATGGGGGCTGCGATCACCTTCCTGCTGGTGCTGACCTGGGGCGGCAACAAGTTTGCATGGCTGTCGCCGCCGTTGCTGGGGCTGATCAGTTCGGTGCTCGCACTTACCGGCGTATTCATCTGGCATGCCCGCCGCGCCGACGAGCCGTTCCTGCCATTGCCTCTGCTGACCGGGCCGGTGGTTCCATTCGCGATCACCGCAGCGGCCTGCGCCATCGGTGTGCTGGTTGGCCTCACGGTTCATATGCCGATGTACTACGAGTCGGTCTATCACCTCACCGCGAGTGAAGCGGGGCTGGCGCTGATCCCGATCGTCGCGCTGTCCGTGCCGGGCGCCACCGCCGCCGGCCGGGTCATGATGTACATGAAGCACTACAAGTGGATTTCGCTGCTCGGCCTGTCGCTTGGCGCAACGGCAGCCACGTTGCTTGCGATCCTCACTCCGTTGCCGATGTGGGGCTTGCTGGTGCTGCTCTCCGTGCTGGCGCTGGGGCTCGGCACCGCGTTTCCGGTGTCGGTGGTCTCGGTGCAGGCGGCTGTGGCGCGACACCTGGTTGGCACGGTCACCGGCGCGATGAATTTCTTCCGGTCGCTGATGGCGGCGGTGTCGGTTGCGCTGTTCACTGCGATCCTGCTCGCCGCGCTGGGCGGCTCATCGTCGGGCACTCTCGAACATCCCGATCTCGGGGCCACCTCCAGCGCCGAGATGATCGCGGCGTTCCGCTATGTCTTCATCGCCGCAGCGGTGATGCTCGCCACGGGGGCATTGTCGATCGCGCGGATGCAGGAGCGCTCCCTCGGCGATGCACCGAAGCCATCGGTGGATATGGCCGAATAGAGTTTGGCCGGGGCACTCTGATCGGGGGCGCGAGCCCGAGAGAGGACCAGGCGTTTTGAGGGCCCAACGCCCCCGTTGAGGGCTTGGCGGCGGGCGGTTTCTTGTCTAAGCCCCAGCGGCAATCCAACAGACTGCGGGAGCGACACGTGCAAGACAATCCGAAAGACAGGCAGGCCCTTCCGCTGAAGGGATATCAACTGGTCGACAACACCCTTGATCCGACCGTGGTCGGCATTGCGTTCGAGACCGAGCAGGGCCCCTACATGTTCGTCGCCACCCGCGAGATCCTGGAAACCCTGTCGAAGGCGTTCCGCGCCAAGGCGGCTTCGATGCCGTCGCAGAAGCCCTCGGCATAACGATCAAGCACGTTGCACGCAGGGCGAATTATGGCCCACCTGCAGATTTCCGCAGGCGCACCAGCTCTGTCACACAACTGTCGTGATCAGTCTTGTAACTGGATCACGATAGGGCTCATAGAATGTTTTCGAAAGGGCTTTCGTTGCAGTGCGCCCGGTGAACCATCCGAGCAGCCTCACGGGTGTTCGTGCCTGTCTTGTGGTGTTCTCCGCGTTCCTCGCGGCCGCGATCGCGGGTTTGGATGCCTCGGCCGCTGATGAAGGCGACACTGCAGCATCGGTATCGGTTTCACGCAAATTTGCCATGAATATTCCGGCTCAGCCGCTCGCCAGCGCCCTGCAAGCGTTCAGCAGCGTCACGGGCATCGAAACGCTCTATGATAGCGCGGTCGCTCGGGAGCGCAGGTCGACGGCCGTGGTGGGGACGTTTACGGCATCTGAAGCGTTGCAATTGCTGCTCGCGGGGACGCGCCTGTCGGCGCGCGCGATCGCACAGGACGCCGTGACCATTGAACAGGCGCAGGCGTCCGCGCATGTGGTCGTCGGGCCGCCACCGGACAGGAGTGCGAATCGTCTCTACTTCGGCGTGATCCAGGCAGGCCTCGAGCGCGCATTGTGCGACGAGGAGCAAGTCCGACCGGGTGGCTATCGCGCCGTTCTGAAGTTCACGATTGCGGCCGATGGTCAGATTCGGCAACCGAGCCTGGTCGGGACCACGGGGAACGAACAGCGGGACCGGATCATTGCCCGGAAACTTGATGGAGTGTCTCTTGGTGTTCCGCCACCTGCCGATCTTCAGCAGCCGATCATGATCGCAATTCTTCCTCAACCGTCTGGAACTGCCCGAAGTTGTGCCCGGGGTCATTAGGAATTAACGGCCGGTGAAAAGGATGGTAGTGGCTTTCGCAGGGGCGACATCTGACGGTGCATCGCCGTTCGGGAAGGTCTTGGCGACGGCGGGGGTATCAGTCTCGTGAGCGAAACGAGTTGGGAGGCGTTGCGCCAGCGCTTTCTCGTCAGGTACGACAGCTTCCGCGCGCGATTGAGGCGCCGACTCGGCTCGGATGATCTGGCGCGGGAAACTCTGCAGGAGACGTGGCTCCAGCTCAGTCAATCCGACGGAACAAAATCCGTGGTTCAGCCGGATTCTTATCTTTTCGGCATCGCTCTCAATATGGCCGCCAGCTTGAGACGGACGGAAGCTCGCCATGCCAGTCGTCTGGAGATCGAGGCCGCCATCGAGTTTGCGGATGAGGCGGCAGGGCCGCATGAGGCCGTCGAAGGACTGTTCGATATCCAGAAGCTTGAGCGCATCATCCAGGATCTGCCCCCGCGCAGGCGGGCGATTCTGCTTGCTGCTCGCATTCAGGAACGCCCGATCCAGGCCATTGCAGAGTCATTGGGGTTGTCCCGCCGGATGGTCGAGATCGAGCTGAAGCACGCAATTGAATATTGCGCGGGCCGTCTGCAGCGTCCCGTCATAAGACGTTTCGGTCCCAAGCCGCCGGAATCGACTAAGCAGGTAGCAGAGGTCCAGGGCGCCGTGCCGGCGCGAGAGGCGAAATCGCTGAAATGACACCGCGTAGCAACATCGAAAAACACCAGCGCGAAGCCATCGCGTGGATGCTGCGACTCAAGCCCGGTGTTGCGACCACCGATGACGTGGCGGCGTTCAAGCAATGGTGCGGGCAGAATCCGGCGCATGCCAGGGCATTCAGGGACATGCGGGGATTGTGGCAGGCCGTTGGTCCGGCCGGCAGAAATGCATTTGATCCGAACGCCCTCGAACATCCCGCGGTTTCATCTGGCCGTGGATCGATGCGGCTCGGCCGGCGTGCTTTCATTGCAGGGGCCGCAGCTGCATCGGCGGCCGCGTACGCCGCGGTCTATCCGCCGCTCGACCTGTGGCCGTCGATTTCGGAATTGAGGGCTGATTTTCGCACGGCCACGGGCGAGCAGCGGCAGGTGGCCCTTGCGAACGACATCGTCATCCAGATGAACACGCAGACCAGCATCGGGCTGCGTTCCGCGGTCGGCGACCTGCAGCGGATTGAGCTGATTGCGGGTGAAAGCGTGGTCAAGGCAAAAGCGCATCTGCTTGAAGTACTTGCAGGAAACGGACAGGCCCAGGCTTCCAACGCGGAGTTCAGCATCCGGCGGGATGGCGACGACGTCAGTGTGACGTGTCTCGGCGGAGAGGTGCGTGTCGCGTGCCAGTCTTCTTCGGTCGTTCTGGCCAGCCAAAATCGCGTTGTCTTTTCGAGTGCCGGGCTCGGTCCGGTCTCGCCGGTCGATGCCGCGATCGCGACATCCTGGCGCGACGGCCTTCTCGTATTTCAGGATACTCCCCTGGTCGATGTGATTGCCGAGATCAACCGGTATCGTCGCGGCAGGATCGTTGTCCTCGGTGATGCACTGGGGCGGCGGCCGGTCAATGGTCGTTTCTATCTTGCCAGGCTCGACGAAGTGGTCGGAAAACTTCAGAACGCATTCGGCGCGCACGTCACGTCATTGCCCGGTGGTGTCGTCGTCCTGAGCTGATCGTGTCTGTCAAGAAAGTTTCATAAAACACGATTTCGGTCTCGTCCTATCCAGAGCAACTAGCTGATGGGAAGAACAAGTCGCTGCGTTGGCTGTCCTCCGCGGGATCACTTCCAGGTTAGTGCTAAGGAGAGGCGCCATATGTCTTGTCGTCCAGTCGGTCGCGGTCGTCGTCCGCGCCCCAATCTGAGTCGGGCGGTGTCGGTTTCCCGATCGCTGCGGGCTGGGCTGGTGTCGCGCGCTGCGCTGCTGGCGGGGACGAGCGTGTTCGCGCTGATGCTGGCTGGACCAGAGAGCGCAGCAGCGCGGCCGTTCGGCAGTTCGGCTACGACCATGGCCGCGCCGACAATTGCCAGCAATGCCGCAACCGCCGCTGCGCAGCAGGCCGTGGAAGTGGCCAGGCAGAGCCAGAGCGCGCTGACGCGGGCGAGCCAGGCTCTGCAGGCGGCACAGTCGGCGGCGCGCAGCGCCGCCGCGGCTGCGCAGCGCTCGACCACGCTGCCACAGGTGATTGTGCCCAACGGTCTCGTGGTGGGCGGTCTCCAGGTCGCGCCGGGCGCCACACCCGGCTCCAATCTATGGAAGGGCGCCGATCTGCCGGCCCAGACGGCAAGTGGTGGCCAGACCACCGTCACCGTCAACCAGACCGCGCCGCAGGCGATCCTCAATTGGCAGAGCTTCAACGTCGGCAGCCAGACCACCGTCAATTTCAACCAGCAGGCCAGCAGCTATACCGCGCTCAACCGGGTGATCGGCAATGCCGGACCGAGCCAGATCCTCGGCAGGATCAACGCGCAGGGGCAGGTGCTGGTGATCAACCAGAACGGCATCATCTTCGGCGGCGCGAGCCAGATCAATGTCGGATCCCTGATTGCGTCGACCGCGAACATCACCGACACGCAATTCCAGTCCAGCGGCATCTACTCGGCCCAGAGCGGCGGCGGCTATTTGCCGAGCTTCACCAGCGCCGGCGGCGAGATCGCGGTCGAGCAGGGCGCGCAGATTACCACCAACGCGCCCGCCTCAGCCAAGTCCGGCGGCGGTTTCGTGTTGCTGATGGGTACCGAAGTCGACAACGCCGGCTCCATCACAACGCCAAAAGGGCAGACCCAGCTTGCGGCTGGCGACGCTTTTGTTCTGCGCAAGGGCTACGGCGCTGACGCCAACCAGTATTCCACCACGCGTGGCACCGAGATTGTCCCGCTGTTCTCCGTCGGCAGCACCAGCGGCACGGTCACCAACACCGGCCTCGTCCTGGCTCAGCAGGGCGACATTACGCTCGCCGGTCATGCCGTCACTCAGGGCGGCATTCTGTTGTCGACGACCTCGGTCAATCAGCGCGGCACCATCCATCTTCTGAATTCGGCGAGCGACGCCACTGGCAGCGTCACGCTGACCGGCAACGGCATCAGCCTGATCCTGCCGGAGACCGACGCTGCGACGGCCCTGGTTCCAGGCATCGATACCAGCCCGACCGCGTTCAATTCGCAGCGCGACACTCTCATTGCGTTGGTCGGCTCCAATGGACTGGCTGCCGGCCAGTTCGACAACCTTTCGACACTGGCCGATCGCCCCGATCAGTCGCGCATCGAGATCGTCACCGGCGGCACCGTCAACTTCCAGAACGGCTCGCTGACCATGGCCCAGGGCGGGCAGGTGGTGGCCTCCGCCGGCAAGCGCATATTCGCCGAAAACGGATCGGTCATCGACGTCTCCGGCACGGTCGGCACCGTGCTGCCGGTGTCGGCGAATGCGATCAAGGTCAACATCCAGGGTAACGAACTGCGCGACAGCCCGCAGAACCGCGACAGCGGCGTGCTCATCAACAAGGACGTCTGGATCGACGCGCGTGATCTCACCCTCGTGCCCGCCGGCACCGGTGGTTATCCGACGGACCGCTACTACACCGCCGGTGGCCTACTCGAGGTCAGTGGTTATCTCAACAACACCCGCCACAAGATCGGCGAATGGACCGCGGTCGGCGGCAGCATCACGCTGTCGGCGCCGGAGGTGGTGGTGCAGCGGGGCTCGATCTTCAACATCTCCGGCGGCTCGGTGCAGTACCAGGGCGGCTTTATGCAGCAGACCTATCTGCTCGGCAGCGACGGCCGCATCTATAATGCCAACAATGCCCCGGCCAACCTGACCTATACGGCGGTCGCGAACGGCTTCGTGGTCAATCACGCGCATTGGAACATCGTCGAGGTCTATCTCAGCCCGTTCGGCAAGGGCAGCGCGCGTTGGGAGGACGGCTATACGGTGGGACGGGATGCCGGCCGGCTCAACCTGTCGACACCCACCGCGATCTTCGAGGGCACGATCCTCGCCGACGTGATCGACGGCGAGCGGCAGATTGCAACGCGCCCGGCAGGCGCCACCGATGGTTACAAGCTGACGCAAAACGCCGCGCCGCTGGCCGGCACGCTTGGGCTGGGGCAGTACACCGGCTTCGGCCTCACCGGCGCCTACAACACCGACGTGAAGTTCGATCATGTGGCGTCGATCACCAATGGTCTCGGCGCGGCCGATGCGCTGCCCTCCGACCGCACCGGCACTGCGTATTTTGATGCGCCGACACTCAACAGCTTCGGCCTAGGCAGTCTCAATGTCGCCACGCGCGACAAGATCGCCGTCAATGCGCCGCTGGTGTTTGCTCCGGGGGCGCAGGTCACCTTCGCGGCGCCGGCAGTCGACCTCAATGCACCGATCACCGCCCACGGCGGCAACGTCCTGCTCGGCAACATCATGCATGCGCTGCTGGGGGTGGGGCAGAATGAACAATGGTGGGCACTGACCACAGGCGGCACACCTTCGGTGACCATCGATTCCGGCGTCACCATTGACCTGACCGGGCTGTGGACCAACGCGCTGACCGGTCCAGATGATCTGGCCGGTCTCGCATACGTGAATGGTGGCACGCTCACCGTGTCGACCACCGGCAGCATCACGCTTGGGGGCGGCAGCCTCGTCGACGTCTCCTCCGGCGGCGCCATCCTTGCAAACGGCAAGACCAGCGGCGGAACAGGCGGTAGCGTCAGCCTCCTCACCAACGACTATTCGCATTTCAGCGCCATCTTCGGCATCGACATCAGCAAGTCGCTGATCCTGGATGGCGATATCCGCGCCTATGGGTTCAACGGCGGTGGCGCGCTGATGTTGAACTCGGGCCAAGCGATCGCTATCGGTAGCGTTGCATCTGCCGGTTCGCTTGTCCTGAACGAAAAACTCTTCCAGTCCGGCTTCACCAGTTACAACATCGCCAGCAACACCGGTGTCGAGATCAGCGAAGGCGCACGCATTGACGCTCAGGTGCCGGTCTATCGCTTTACGGATGGCAGCTCTGCGACGCCTACCGGCGCGCGCACTGCAGACGCCGCGGAGCTGTGGCTGCCGCCGGCCTATCTCATCAATTCCATTGCACATACGATGACGCAGCGCGTCGGCGCCAACGTCAGCCTGACAAGCCTGCACGATTTCACGCTCGCCGCAGGGGCCTCCATCACGGTCGACGCCGGGCGCTCGGTGTCGATCTTCGCCAACCGTCAGAGCGTGATCGACGGCGTAATCACGGCGCCGGCCGGCAACATTCTGATCACGAGTGTTCAGGATGTGCCAGGTGATAACAGATACAACAACGGCTATGGCGAGTTCGGGCTGACGCGCTCGATCTGGATCGGCAGCGGCGCCAGGCTCGATGTTTCGGCGCGTGACGCCGTCGGCCGCGATGAGCGCGGTATTGCTTACGCGGCGGTGCCGAATGGCGGCACCGTCCGCATCGGCGGCACCGGTGCCGTGGATAGCGACGGCTATCCGATTGTCAGCGATGCGTTCGTGATCATCCGTCCCGGCGCGCTCATCGATGCATCGGGGGCATTCGCGCTGGTCGATGTCGCTTCCGGGAGAGGCTTCACGCCGACAGCCGCAGCGAGCGATGGCGGATCGATCTCGCTTTACTCCGCGTTCGGCATCGCGATCGACGGCACCTTGCGTGCGGCTGCGGGCGGGCAGGGCACTGCGGGCGGCACGCTCAACCTGGTCACGGCAGGACGCGGGTATAGTCTGGGAGCGCCGAGCGCGGCAGCACCCTATGCCATTGGCGACCTCGCCGAGGCGTTCCGGACCTTGCGCAACATCACCGTCGTGCAGCATGCGCCGGGCAGCGGGTTGAGTGCTGATCTCGCGCCGGGGGAAGCCGATCCGGCCCTGCAATTCGGCCGCACCGTCATCGGGGCCGATCAGGTCGAGAACGGTGGCTTTGGCTCTCTGTCGCTTTACACGCGCGACCTTCTTGTCTTCGACGGCAATGTCGATCTCGCGCTGTCGCGCAGCATTCGTCTTTCGAGCGGAGCGATTGCCGCGGCCCCTGACAAGCCGGACAGCATGATCCGTCTGGCTGCCCCCTATGTTCGTCTCGATAGCGTTTATGACGCGGCAAAATCACAAGTCGAGATCGGCTATTCGCCTGGACTGAACGATCTTGAAGTCCGCCGGCAATTGGCAGAAGGCGGCAGTTTTACGATCGCTGCCGATCTGATCGATGTTTATGGTTACCTGCGGTTCGGAACGTCCGGCACGCAGGGCAGCGGAAATTCTGACAGCGGCTCCGTGGGGCGTCCGTTCGACGCGGATGGCTTCCATCAGGTGGCGCTGCAAAGCCGCGGCGACATCCGGTTCGGCAACGGTGGTCTCGACGTGGACAATCTCACGCTGACGGCAGACCAGATCTATCCGCTCAGCGGTGCGTCGGCTGTCATCAGGGTCGGGCAATATCAGAACACAAACGTCTATGCTTCCGATGCCCTTCTCGCCATCCGCCGTAATGATGACACGCCGCCGCCGTTGCCGGCCTCGGTGTTCGGGAACCTTGTCTTCGTTGCCGCCAATATCGATCAAGGTGGCGTGGTTCGTGCGCCGCTGGGCAGCATCTGGTTCAACAACAATCTTGGCCTTTTGGCCAACATACCGTCGACTGCGCGGGTTACGTTCCGCAGCGGCAGCATCACCTCAGCCAGCGCCGCCGGATTGACGATTCCCTTCGGCGGCACCAGCGACGGCATCAGCTATCAGGGCATCGACGGCACGCTGCAGGATCTGGGCGCGACCTCCTATAACTGCAACGGTAACAATTGCATCGTCACGGGCATTTCGATCAATGCCACGTCAGTCACTGGCGAGCCGGGCTCGGTGCTTGATCTCTCCGGTGGCGGACGACTCACCGGCGCCGGCTTCATCTCCGGCCGCGGCGGTTCGGTCGACGTGTTGAAGACCCCGCTCGTCAATGCCAATCCGGCAAATACCTATAGTTCGTCGGGCAACAAGGTCTATGCGATCCTGCCCGGTTATGCCTCCGACTACGCACCGGCGATTGCAACCAACGGTGCTGGTGATCCGGCCATCGGACAGCAAATCACCATTCCTGCGGGCTCATCCGGATTGCCGGCCGGCACCTACACGCTGCTGCCGTCAAGCTATGCGCTGTTGCCGGGCGGCTACCGCGTGGAGCTTGGCGCGACGGGAACGAACGTCGTTGCTCCAACGGCGCTGGACAATGGGTCCGTCATCACGTCGGGCTACCTCGGCGTGGCCAACAGCGGCAGCCGCAACGCTTTGCCGACCCGCGTGATCCTCTCCTCCGGCCAGAGCGTGCGCCATTATTCGCAATACAACGAGACCAGCTATGCCGATTTCGCGCGTGCACAGGCGGCGACCTTCGGGGCCGTGCGTCCGCGCCTGCCGGACGACGGCAAGATTCTTGAAATCCGTCTTGGCGTTCCGGCTGATGACACAAAGTCGCTCTCCTTTGCCGGCACCGCGCTGTTCAATGGCGCCGAAGGCGGCATCGATGGCTCTCTGATCGTCAAATCGGCTGACGGTGTCGCGCTCGACATCACTGCCCCCGACGCCACGCCCATCGCCGGGCACGCATCCGTCTCGAGCAACGATGTAAACGCCTTCAAGGCGTCGGCGCTCCTGCTCGGCGGTACAAGCATCTACGGACGGGGCAACAGCCCCGACGGCACCGGCGCGCGCGTCTATTTCAATGGCAGCTCGACGGTAAGTTTGCTCGAGGGCGCCACGATCCGGGCCGGACAGGTGTTTGTGATCGGCAGGACGGTCGATATGGCGAGCGGCGCCACTATCGACACGCGCGGCTTGAGCAGCAATGGCATTGATTCCACGCTCGGCTATCTTTTCAGCAACACGAGCTCCGAAAAGGCGCAGGACCTGGCCAACCGGCCGGCCGTGCTGGCGGTCGCCAATGGCTGGTTCCATTTTCTGCCGATCGACGGGGTTGGGACGATCAATATCGAGAGTGGCGCTTCGCTTCTCACGGAGGGCAGCATCGTTCTCGCGGCTCCCGGCTCGCTCACCGTGGGCGACGTCAATCTCGGTGCGCGCTACCTGACCGTGACGCAGGATCAGATCAATGTCGGCACGGAGGCAGCACTTGCTGCAGCCGGGGCTGCTGGCGTTCTGCCCCAGGGCTGGACTCTCACGCAAAGCGCGCTCGACAGGCTGCTGCGGCCTTCGTCGACGGCCGGAGTTCCCGCGCTCGAACAGTTCATCCTCACGGCCGGCGGTGCGGTCAATCTTTTCGGATCGGTTGCGCTCGACGCCACCAGCCGATCGGGCAATATGGCTTTCGTCGTCAACACGCCTGCAATCTATGGCCTGGGCGATGCAAATGACAAGGCCAGCATCACCGCCGATCAGTTCATCTGGAACGGTATCCGCACCGGCGACGGCACGAATGCAAATCCCTACGGCAGCAAAGCGCCGGCGAATGTCGTCCCCGGCGGTGCTGGGACGGGACTCGGGTCACTGTCGATCTCGGCTGGGAAGATTCTGTTTGGTTATGATGCCTCCCAGAGCCGGCCGACCGACGGCGCAGCGCTTGATCGCCTTGCGCTCGGCTTTTCAGATGTGACACTGACCGCGACCAGTCGTATCGCCGCCAACAGCAACGGCACGCTGAAGGTGGGGGTGAGTCAGGACAGTTTGGGCGTGCTGCATGGCGGCAGTCTCACGCTGGCGACGCCTCTGATCACGGCGAGCAACGGTGCAACCCTCGCCGTCACTGCGGGCGGCGCCGTTCGTCTCGTTGTGCCCGGTGGCGTCGCGCCCGCGGATACGCGCGGCGTGACGGATCTCGGCGGCACGCTCTCATTCAACGGCGACAGCATTTTCGTCGATACCGCCTTCGCCTTGCCATCCGGTAAGCTGACGCTGCAGGCCGCGCATGATCTCATGCTCGGTGACAGGGCGATGATCGATCTTTCGGGCCGAGGCATCGCTTTCTTCGACGTCACCAAGTTCAGCTGGGGCGGGGACCTCATCCTGAGCAGCACCGGCGGTGACATTGTCCAGAGCGCGGCGTCCGTGATCGACGTCTCGGCTGTAAACAACGCTGCGGGGTCTATCACGGCGAAAGCCGTCGATGTTGCGCATGGCCATGTGTCGTTCGGCGGCTCGATCAGAGGATCGGCGACGGCTGGTTTCGGCAGCGGCCAGTTCACCGTTGCCGCGCAGGACTTCGGCGATTTCGCGTCCCTGAATATCAAGCTCAACGCGGCTGGCTTTTTCGGGGCACGCAGCTTCGACCTGCGGCAAGGCAGCCTCGTCATCGGCGATGAAGTCAAGGCGGGCTATGTGTCGGTTTCCGTCGATCAAGGCAGCCTCACCGTCAATGGTCGGATCGACGCCAGCGGCGCGAAACCGGGCACGATCCGGCTCTCCGCGCGTGACGATCTCACACTCACGTCCGGCGCCGTGCTCGACGCCCACGGCAGCGTGCTGCAGACCGACAGCTATCGTGCACCGATCGAAGCCGACAACACCGCGCATGTCGAGCTCACGACAACGCAAGGCAATATGACGCTTGCGCCGGGTGCGACCATCGACATGCGTTCGCCCGATGGCGGGGCACGTGGCAAGCTCGAGATCAATGCGCCGCGCCGTGGAGGCGTGAACGGCGACGGGGCGGGTGCCAACGATATCGCCATCGACGCGCGTGGTCCGCTTGGTATTCACGGCGTCCGCAGCATCGCGGTTAACGGCTTCCGCACCTATCAACTCCCAGGCGGCAGCACCATCAATCAGGCCTATCTTGATGGTCTGGATGCCGACAGCAACGCGTTCATCAATGCCGCGCTGGCTAATGACGTGCTGCAAGGCCGTCTCTCAGGACTCGCGGTCTATGGCTCCGCCTTCCATCTGCGGCCGGGCGTTGCGATCACGTCCGATGGTGACCTGTCGACACAAGGAGACCTGGATTTCTCCAACTATCGCTATGGGCCGCATGCGAATCCCGCCGTGCGGGGCTCAGGCGAGCCGGGCGTGCTCGTGGTCCGTGCAGGCGGCGATCTCAAGATCAACGGCAGCGTCAGCGATGGCTTCGCTAAACCGCCGGTGTCGCCAGATTCACTCACCGTGTTGGCGCAAGGCTTTCTTTCGGCGGATTACACCGTGACGGCGGATGGTGTGGTGATCGCCGCGAATTCGTCCATTCCAGATACCAGCCAGATGGATTTCTCGTTGCTGCTGGATACCGGTTCGGTGGTTAACCAAAATCCGACATCCGATCATCCGATACCAATCCGGATTGTCCTGTCGGACGAATACACCGCGCCGGGAGGAAGACAAAGGACCTTGCAAGGCGGCCGAATTATCACAACGACCCAAACCTATAACCCGGGTGACAAGATTCCTGCTGGCGAGACGTGGGAGGCGGGCACCGTCATCGAGCAAGGTGTCTATTTCACCGGGGGGATAATGCTGAACGATAGTTTTTATTTCAGTATCCAGCAGATCACATTGCCGCCAAAGACGGACCTCTACGTATTCAGCGGCTATACCTTCAACAAGGATACCAAGCTGCCCGTCGGGACGATTCTCCCTGCCGGCTCGATTGTCACGAGCTTGACGGGACCGGGCGATCGCCAGGTCTTGGCAACGGCGCCGATGCTGGCGGCGGGCACGCAATCCTGGTCCATGCGGCTTGTGGGTGGTGCGGATCTCGCAAGCGCCGACAGCCGCGCTCTGCAATCGACGGGGGCCCTCTCAGGCTCCGGCAACGTGGTGCTGAACGATCCCTTCTCGGTCACGATCAAGGCCATGCCCACGCCCGGCGTCAGCGTGGTGCGCACTGGCACCGGAGACCTCGAGATCCTTGCCGGCGGCAGTTACGACCAGAAGACTCCGTTCGGAGTCTACACCGCCGGCACTGCGATCGCGGAAACCGGCACCGCGGCGAATGATCCCTATAACCTGGGTCGCGGACTGTTGTCCGATGGCACGGTGCTCGGGACCGCTAACGGCGCCTATGAAGCGACGCTCGGCTCGCAGCGCATGTATTACACCGAGCATGGCGGCGATCTCCTGTTGGTTGCGCAAGGCGATATTGGTGGCGCGCTCACGCCGGCTGCGACCGAGGTTGGAAGCTGGCTGTGGCGCCAGGGTGGCTCCGAAATTGGCCAACGCACGGCGTGGGGCCTGTCTCTTATACACATCTAGATGTGTATAAGAGACAGGTATTACACCGAGCATGGCGGCGATCTCCTGTTGGTTGCGCAAGGCGATATTGGTGGCGCGCTCACGCCGGCTGCGACCGAGGTTGGAAGCTGGCTGTGGCGCCAGGGTGGCTCCGAAATTGGCCAACGCACGGCGTGGGGCATCAATTTCGGCAGCTATACGGCGAATCCGAACGCCGGCGCCGTGTTGAGCCTGTCGGCTTTTTCCGGTCTCGGCACCCTCGGCGGCGGCAATGTCAGTCTGCTGGCCGGCGGCATGATCGGTGCGGCAGGGCGTGGCGTTCTTGTCGCGGTCGGCGGCAGCGGCCGCGTGATGGCTGATGGCAGCCTTGTGCAGACSGGCGGCGGCACGCTGTCGGTGAAGGCCGGCAATGTCGGCATCGGCGGCAACCAGCTCGTGGACCTGCGCGGCAACACGGAGGTGATGACAGGAGATTTCGGCAGCCTGGTCGCGACAAACTATGGTTACAACGGCTGGGCGGATCCGCGGCCGCTCGATCCGTTGACACCGTATGGTGTCACCGGGGTCAGCGGCGGGTCTTTCGCTCCGGGCGATGGCGTCGTCGACATCCGCGCCCGCGGCGACCTCGCCATGGGGCGGATTCTCGATCCCGGCCGCGTCGGACTCACAGCCTGGACCGACGCGAGCAATGGCAGCAACACCGGTGAAGGCGCGAGCTGGTTCACGCTGTGGAAAGACGCGACCGCCGTCAATCTTTTCGCGGCCGGTGGTTCGCTTGGGACAGGTGACTCGCGTGTGAAAAGCCAGTTCACATACAGCAATACGACATTCCTGCCTCCGATCGTGCGCGCAGTCGCCGCGAATGGCAGCATCTATGGTCCCCCCGAAGGGCCGATGCTGCCGTCGCCCAATGGGGCGCTCGAATTGTTGGCGCAAGGATCAATCTTTGATGCGGGCGGCGTCATCGGGCCGCTGGCGACATCGACGTCGGCACTGGCGACACCATTTCGGCCGGGCTGGGTGATCCTGCGAGATGATACCAACCCCAACGTCCCGATGGGCTCGCTGCAAATCGTCGCCTCCAATTATTGGAGCGGCACGCGTGTGGTCGACTATCTTTCTAGTGTTTATAGCTATGAGACCGGTGGATACCCCTTTGTCTTCGGGTCGAACACGGTGAAAGATAAGAGCGTGCTGGGCGACGGTGGTCCGTCGCATATCTACGCCGTAAAGGGCGACATCACCGGTATCGTCTATGGCCAAGTCTATACTGACAGCCAATACGTCGACGGCCGCCTCGTTTCTACGGATTATTATCAGGCAGCGAAGCCACTGCGGATGCTGGCCGGCAGCGACATCGTCAACCTGCAAGGGCTTATTCTGCACGATGACCCGACCGACGTTTCAACCGTGGCGGCGGCTGGAAACATCATCTATGCAGGCAGAATTACGGACTCCGGCAAGCCCGGGCTTCAGATCGCAGGCCCAGGCACGCTTGAGCTCGTTGCGGGGAAATCGATCTACCAAGGCGCGTCGGCGGCGATCGAGAGCATCGGCGCCAAGGTGGACGGCGACACGCAGCCGGGCGCTAGCGTCGTGCTGCAAGCCGGTGTTGGACCTGGCACGCCAGGCGTCGGTCAGGTCGACTGGGCGGGATTCGCAAGCCGCTATCTCGATCCGGCCAATGCCGCCGATCCCACCAAGCCGCTGGCGGACCAGACCGGCAAGTCCATGCAGTCGGCCGATACGGTCGCGACGTTGCATGATCTCAGCGGCTGGCTGAAGGTCGAGGCCGGCTACACCGGAGACGACGCGGGGGCGCTCGCCTTCTTCAATGCACTGCCGAAAGCGCAGCGGGACAAATATCCGACCGATCCCTTGCTCTACGCCTGGCTGCAGAAGACGCAGAACTACACGGGCACTCTTGGCGACGCCGCTGCATACCTCCTCGGCCGGAGCAAGGATCAGCAGCGCCAGTTCACCTACAACGCCATGCTTTCCGTCTGGCTGCAGAACCGTTACGGCTATTCTGACGACCAAGCGGGGGCGCTGGCGTTCTTCCGCGCTCTGCCGCTCAGCCAGCAGGCGGTGTTTGATCGTGTCGTTTATTTCGCCGAGCTCACCGCCAGCGGCCGTGAGTACAATGATGCGAGCGGCCCACGACCGGGCAGCTATCTGCGTGGCCGCGAGGCGATCGCGGCGCTATTCGCGGATAATGCCACGTATGGCGGCGACATCACGATGTTCACCGCTGCAACGGGCACGCCCGGCACCGCGAGTTACAAAACTCAAAGCGGCTACGTGCACACGGATTTCGGGGGCAGCGTCCAGCTGCTGGCGCCACGTGGCAAGGTCACGCTCGGAACGGAAGGGCTGGCGCCGGGCGCCGATGCCGGCCTGATCACCCAGGGCGAGGGCGATATTCAGATCTACTCGCAGGGTAGCATTCTGCTCGGCCTGTCGCGTGTCATGACCACGTCTGGCGGCGATATTCTCGCCTGGTCGGCGGAAGGCGACATCAACGCCGGTCGCGGCGCCAAGACCACGGTGATCTATACGCCGCCGAAGCGGACCTACGACAGGTATGGTAACATCACGTTGGCGCCGCAGGTGCCCTCGACCGGCGCCGGTATCGCGACCCTCAATCCGATCCCGGAGATACCACCCGGCAATATCGACCTGATCGCGCCGCTCGGCACCATCGATGCGGGCGAAGCCGGCATCCGCGTCTCCGGCAACGTCAACCTCGCGGCGCTGCAGGTTGTCAATGCGGCGAACATTCAAGCGCAGGGCAGTGCGACGGGCATTCCGACTGTGCAGGGGCCCCCGGTGGGCGCGCTGACGGGCGCGTCCACCGCGATCGCAGCCACACAGCAGGCCGCAGCCCCACCGCCGTCGAACAACGACCGGCCTTCGATCGTCATCGTCGAGGTGCTTGGCTWTGGCGGTGGTGGTGGTGGTGATGAGCCAAACAGCGGGCGAGACGAACGGAATCGCCAGGGAGACCAGCACAGCTACGATGCGAGCAGCCCGATCCAGGTGGTTGGCGCGGGCTCGCTCAACGAACTGGGCGATCGATATCTGACAGACGTGGAAAAGCAGGCGTTGCGCCGTTGAGACGCCGCCAGATCGAGTTGGTCGAGACCTAAACCCGGTTGGGCCGTGATGAGGCGGGCGGTGGGGGCCGCAACACATGATTGATATTGATGCCAACCGGGCGCGGTTGCGTGGCGAGTTCATCGAGAACTATGATGATCTCGTCAGGAACCTGGCGCGGCGTCTGGGATCATCGGACTTCGCTTATGAAGCGCTTCACGAGACATTCCTCCGCCTTGATCGCGTGACAGAGGGAGGGCCGCTCCGCAGCCCCCTGGGTTATATCTTTCGGATCGCGATCAATATCGCGAAGGACCGTCAGAGAGCGCAAAGTCGTCGCCTCGGTACGTCTGAAGATGATGTGCTGCTCGACATCCGCGATGACAAGGCGAATCCCGAGCGCGTCGTCGAGGCTCGCTCCGAAATCGAAGCGCTCAAGCGCGCACTGGCTGAGCTGCCGGCGCGGCCTCGTGAGGTTCTGCACAGCATCTCGGTCGAAGGTCAGTCGGCCCAGCAGGTTGCCACGCGGCTCAGCGTCAGCATCCGGACCATCAACGGCGATTTGAAGCTGGCGCTAAGCCATTGCGCAAAACGTCTCGATTGCTCATTGATCCGTCGCCTCGGTGGTCGACGCTTCCGCAGATGAGAGTTTTGGACGTGGTTCAGGGCGCCCCAACGGGCAGAGCAACGCCCCAGCCGCGCGTGGTCTGCAGAATCCAGTCACGATAGAGCGTCAGTGGCGTCACTCCGGTCAGGCCGCCGCAGCCGGCGGCGTTGTTGGCTCCGGTCGACCAACTGACCACGCCGATGATCACGGGCCGCCCGTTCTGGGTTTCAAACACGGGCGCGCCGGAGTCGCCGGTGCAGGCGCCAAGACCCGCGGCGGCGTTGTTGGTTGCGGGATCGACCAGCCGGATTTGCAGCGTGCCGGGCTGGCCGGTGGCCACCAGCGCGGCGGTCCGCACCACGCCGCCGCTGCGGCCGTCCCCGCGGATGGTGACGCCGATCCCCGACACGGTGAAGGCATTCCCGGCTGCCAGCGGTGCGTGCGGAGCGCCGAGCGATGCGAGGGCATGTCCGGCCATCGGTTCCGTCAATTGCAGCAGCGCGACATCGGCGCTGGCGCGGTGCGCTAGGATACCTTGCACGTCGAATTGCGGATGCGAGGCAACACGTTTCACGTCGCGCAGGCGCGGTTGCCTGCCGGCGTCATAATCGACGATCTTATAGGTCGCGCCGGGCATGGTGCAGTGCGCGGCGGAGAGCACCAGGTCAGGCGCGATCAGCGCGCCGGTGCAGAAATTGCCGCGCGAACCGACGATGGTGATCACCGCTGTCGCCGCGGCATCCGCGGGTGCGCCGCCCACCATCGCGGCGGCCGGCCGGATGGCCAGCAACATGACGATAGTCACCTGGACAGCTTGCAACGCGCGGCGGATCATTCCGGCACAGAGCATTGCCGCGCATCGGCTGTCAACGACGCGATATCCGTGCGCGCCACCCGACCCGGCCCGCGCGCTCCGCTCTATTGGGGGCTCGCGCCGGTTGGCGCCCCGACGCCGCCCGTGGCATATTGTCAGCCTGGGCGGCCGAAGGGCCGAACGGCGGTTTGCGGCGCTCTGGGTGAAGAAAATGTAAGGTTGGCGGCAATCGCCTGTTCATCGGACATTCACCCCCATAGAGGTCATGTTGACGGTGGCGATATTGCCGGTCGAATGTTGCGGAGACGATCTTGCGCCTTCTTGTCGTTGAAGATGATCCCGATCTCAATCGTCAGCTGACCACCGCGCTGACTGACGCAGGCTATGTCGTTGACCGCGCCTTCGATGGCGAGGAAGGTCACTTCCTCGGCGACACTGAACCTTACGACGCCGTCGTGCTCGACATCGGCCTGCCGAAGATGGACGGCATCTCGGTGCTGGAGGCCTGGCGCCGCAACGGACGCGCGATGCCGGTGCTGATCCTGACCGCCCGCGATCGCTGGAGCGACAAGGTGCAGGGCCTGTCTCTTATACACATCTAGATGTGTATAAGAGACAGGTCCGGAAGATCAGCGCCTGCGCATCGTCGAGCGCCAGGTTGATTTCGGTACCGACGGGAAATTCCTGGTCACGGTCGCGGGCGATGCCAGCGAGATTTTCGATGAGACCCGCACCTTCGACTACTATCTCGGCGGCACATTCCTGACCCTGACGCTGGTGTTGGTGTTCTCCACGATCTTCCAGGTGCGGTTCGGTCTCGCACCGCTCAAGCGCATTTCGGATTCTCTTGCCGCGATCCGCTCTGGACGCGCCGAGCGGCTGGAGGGCGAATTTCCGGTGGAGATCGCGCCGTTGGCGCGCGAGACCAACGCGCTGATCGACGCCAATCGCGAAATCGTCGAGCGCGCGCGCACTCATGTCGGCAATCTCGCGCATGCGATCAAGACGCCGCCTGTCTCTTATACACATCTCGGTTCGGTCTCGCACCGCTCAAGCGCATTTCGGATTCTCTTGCCGCGATCCGCTCTGGACGCGCCGAGCGGCTGGAGGGCGAATTTCCGGTGGAGATCGCGCCGTTGGCTCGCGAGACCAACGCGCTGATCGACGCCAATCGCGAAATCGTCGAGCGCGCGCGCACTCATGTCGGCAATCTCGCGCATGCGATCAAGACGCCGCTGTCGGTGATCGTCAACGAAGCCAATGTCCACGGCGCAGATCCGTTCGCGGCGAAGGTGCTGGAGCAGGCCGACGTGATGCGCGACCAGGTCGCCCATCATCTCGAACGCGCGCGCATGGCGGCGCGTGTCACGGTGGTGGGGACCGTGACCGAAGTCGCACCCGTGATCGAGGGGTTGCGCCGGACCATGGAGAAGATACATCGCGACCGCGACATTGCCATCGATGTCGAGAGCAATGTGCAAGCGAAATTCCGCGGCGAGCGTCAGGATCTGGAAGAAATGATCGGCAACCTGGTCGACAACGCCTGCAAGTGGGCGCGGTCGCGCGTGTTCATCGAAGTGATGGTGGACAGTTCGATCGCGGATCGACCGCCGATGCTGCATATCATCGTCGACGACGACGGTCCCGGTCTGTCGCCTTCGGAGCGTGCGCAGGTCGCGCGACGCGGACAGCGCCTCGATGAGTCGAAGCCGGGGTCGGGACTTGGGTTGTCCATCATCGTCGAACTCGCGGCGCTGTATCAGGGTAACCTGTCGCTCGGCACCTCGCCGATCGGTGGCCTGCGCGCCGAGCTTATTCTGCCGGCCGTATGAATTTGGCCACAATATCTGTCGGACTTCCGCCTGAATCGTTTCGTTCCTGCTGAGTGCGGGTTTTTTGCACCCGCCGCGCGCCGTCGACGGGGATGTGGATGCCTCGTGCGAGGGGACGATGCGCTGCAACACACGAGGGGACAGATGTTCAATTTCAAAGTCATTATTCTGGCGACGACAACGCTGGCGTTGGCGGGGTGCGCTGCCGACAGCGGGCCGAAGGAAAATGCAGGCACTGCGGGTGGTGCGCTGGCCGGTGCATTGATCGGATCTGCGATCGGCAAGGGACCGGGCGAGCGGGTAGGGGCTGCGCTCGCAGGAGCCGCGATCGGCGGTCTGATCGGCAACCGGATTGGTGCGGCGATGGACGATGACGACAAGCGCTACGCCTATGAGGCGCAGATGAATGCTCTGGAGACCGGGCGCTCTGGTGCGCCGGTCGCGTGGCGAAATCCAGACTCCGGTCGTTATGGCAATATCGTGCCGGGTCCGGCCTATGATCAGCGCGGCACGAAATGCCGATCGTTCAGCCACACCGTCTATATCGACGGCCAGCCGCAGATTGCACGCGGCACAGCCTGCCGCAATCCCGATGGCACCTGGACAGCGCTGACCTAGTCCGGCTGTGCTGCAGTGGTCTGACAATATAAAACGCTCGGCAATGTGCCGGGCGTTTTTATGTCGGGGCCAGATCGGTTGACGCAACGCGATCAGAGGTCGCTCAGAAAGCTATCGATCGCGGTCGCGATCTCGTCGACGTGGGTTTCCAGTGCGAAGTGTCCGGTGTCGAGAAACTGCACCCGCGCGTTCGGATTGTCGCGACGGTAGGCGTCCGCGCCCGGCGGAACGAAGAACGGATCGTGCTTGCCCCTGTCTCTTATACACATCTAGATGTGTATAAGAGACAGGGTCGGATTCGCCCAGTAGGTCTGGATCGGCGTCCATGCACTGCTCAGGCCTTCTTCGTACGCGTTGCCGTTCTGGGACACGATCGCGGCAATCTGCTGCGGGCGGGCGAGCGCCAGACGGAAACCCACCGGCGCGCCGTAGTCGAACACGTAGATCGCGTAACGGGTGAGGCGAAGGGTGTCGACAAAGGCGCCGATCGTCTGCGCCAGCGCATCGAACGAGTATGTGTAATTTCGATCGGCCGGGACTTCGGTGAAGCCGAAGCCCGGCAGATCGGGGGCGATGACGCGGTACTTGCTGGCAAGCCGCGGAATCAGGTCGCGGTACATGTGGGACGAGGTCGGAAATCCGTGCAGCAGCAGAATGACGGGGGCGTCAGACGGGCCGGCCTCGCGGTAGAACACTTTAACCCCGTTGATTTCGATGGTCTGAAGCGAGGTGCGTGGAATGCGGAGCAATGGGGACTGGGCAGCCATGGGATCGATCCTCGATTGAAACCATTAAAATGTATTATAAAGGTTACACAGGGTTTGTAACTTGTCAATCGTTATTTTAATGGTTACATTTGCGACATGAAAACAAAGACGTCGGTGGCGGCTATTCAGGTTGCGGCCGATCATCCCGCGCTGGATCTGCTCAACACCGTTGCCCAGATCGACGGACAGCCTCGGGATTCCTGGAACTCGGATGCGGACGTCGCCGATTGGCTCACGCGCATGGGTTGGCATTCGGAGGCCGTGCTGGCCGCCGCAAATGAGACCGGCTTGCTAGACGCCGGCCGTGGGCTGCGGGAGACGGTCCGGCAGCTCGTGAGCCGGCGAAAGAATGGGGAGGCGATCGACCCAGCCCCTCTCAATGCGCTCATGGCCGAGGCTGCCAGCCATCCGGAACTGGTCGTGGACGGCGCCGACGGCTGGCGTGTGGAGCGGCGGCGCCAGCTGGAGACGGCGCGGCAGCTGCTTGCGCCGGTGGCCGAAGTGGCCGCTGATCTCCTGGCGACCGGCGATTTCGATCTCATCCGCAAGTGCGAGGATGCCGCCTGCACCCTGTGGTTCTACGATCGGACAAAATCGCATCGGCGGCGCTGGTGCAGCATGGCGGTGTGTGGCAACCGCCATAAGGTCGCCGCCTTTCGCCAGCGCCAGCAGGGCTGAGGCGTCGCGGGGCGCGCGGGGGCGGCCAAACCTTTGTTCCTCAACGCGTTCTTAATACCGGAACTGTATGAAGCGGATGGGGCCGGAAAGGCCTTATTCGATCCGGGTATTCGAGCGGGCCATCGGCTTATGGGGCTAACGACGCAGTCGATCGAGCGACTGAAGACCTATCTCGCACAGCTCCCGCCAAAGTCCCAGGCGCTGCTGATGCGGGAGTTCGAGCGCGCGATCGAGCGCGGCGAAGAGGTCGCGGTCGCCTCGCTGGTGCTCGAGCAATTGCGCCTGATCGTCCGTGCCTCCGACGATAACGAGCGGTCGCGAAGCGAGGACCCCTCCCGACTGGTGTTTCGCCCGCTCGAGGCTTTCCTGGTCGAAACCAATGCTGCGCTGCGGCCCGGGCAGATCCGGCGTGCGTCGCTGGGACCGGTCTGGAATTGGCTGGTGCGCGAGGCCATCGTCAGCGACGTGAGAGAATTCGAGGAGACCATCCGCGCGCTTGGAGGGGGCGCCTCTGGTCCGGCGGTCGATCAGGTCGTTCGCAAGATCCAAATCGCGGCGGCGGCGGCCATCGATCAGGTCGCGTCACCGGTCGGAGGGGGGGCCGATCAACGGGCCGTTAGCCGGATTGGCGGTCCAAACGTGGCCGAAGATCTGTTCTCGATCGCGGCAGTGCTGAAAAACCGCGAGGCGCTGGAGACATTCGGGGCCCGCATCCAACGCAATCTGCGCAATCTGGCGGAGTCTCAGCTTGCAGCGGTCCAGACCGCGATCAATGTCCCCTCGCTGCAGACCCCGCAAGTGCTGCCCTTCGCGTTGTCACTACTGATGCAGCGGTTGGCGGCGCCCTGGCAGGTGATTCGGCTGGCGATCGCCGTTGCAGGCTCCGACGATGAGATCCGCGTTGCGGCCACGACGTACGGTGTCGCCGTGGCGATGGTGATCCATGATCTGTCCCATCTGGTGGCCGATCTGCGGCTGGATATGAAGCAGGGGCGGCTGGACAGTCTCTCGCACCACCTCAAATTCATCCATGACGGATTGCGTGGTCTGCGGGCCGAGCTCGACTTCCGCACCGAATCCGTTTGGGGCAAGCGCCTCTCGGCGATCCGGGTGGATATTTCGAACACGCTCAAATCAGAAATCGAGAGCGTACCTGGCCGGGTGCGGCGGCTGTTGCGCCAGCGTCCGGACAAGGACATTCATGCCGGGTCCAAGCTCGATCCGACCGAGATCGACGAAACCACCGCGCTGATCGATTTTGTCGCGGTTTGCCGCACCTATGCCCTGTCTCTTATACACATCTAGATGTGTATAAGAGACAGGCATTACGTGGAGGCGGCGACCGAGTCTCTGGTGGATTCGCTGCGCGCCAGCGACCTCAAGACGCGCCCGTTCCGGCAAATGCAGATGGAGGCCGCGGTGCGTTTTTGCGACGTGCTGTTCGGCCACGACTATGCGTCGCTGATGAAAAAGGCCGCTGACGTGGCGATCTCCGGTGAACGCAAGAGTTCCCGCGCGAGTTGACCAGAGCATTGCTTTTTCAGTGGTTTATCTGTCGGAAAAGTCAATTGCGTGACGGTTCCAGTCATGGTGTAACCCGGGCCGTGGAAGCGCGCTGGCACGTCGTGGAACCCTGATTGATGTCGCTTTGGTTTGTTCTGGCCTTGATGACGGCTGCAGCGGTTTTCGCTGTGCTTTGGCCGCTGGGGCGTCGGACCGAGCCCAATCCCGGCGGCAGCGAGACCGTCGTCTATAAGGATCAACTCGCCGAGGTCGAGCGTGACAGAACGTCCGGCCTGATCGGCCCGTCGGAAGCCGCAGCGGCGCGGGTTGAAATCGGGCGGCGGCTGATCGCGGCCTCCGACGCCGAAACGGAAACGCCGGCCGCGGCCAGCCTCACACTGCGCCGCGCGGTATCGGTCATCGCCCTGGTCGGGTTGCCGCTGCTGGCGGTGTCGCTGTATCTCGCGCTGGGATCGCCGCAACTGCCGGATTTCCCGCTTGCGGAACGCGCCCGGCAGCCGGCCGCGACAGCGTCGGTGGATAATCTGGTGGCGCAGGTCGAAGCGCATTTGGAAAAGAATCCGACCGATGGCCGCGGCTGGCAAGTGCTCGCACCGGTGCTGACCAGGGTTGGTCGTTTCGACGACGCCGTGCGGGCTTACCGCAATGCCATCACCTACAATGGCGAGAGCGCCACGAGCCGCGCCGATCTCGGTGAAGCGATTGCGGGCGCCGCCAACGGCATTGTCACCGCCGAGGCCAAAACCGAATTCGAGCGCGCCGTTGCCCTCAACGCCGACGAGGTGAAGGCGCGCTATTTTCTCGGTCTGGCCGCCGAACAGGATGGCCGTACCACCGAAGCGGCTGCAACATGGCGAGCAATGCTGGCCGGGGCGCCCGCCGATGCGCCGTGGCGTCCGCTGGTTCGGTCGGCGCTGGCGCGCGTCTCGGGCGCGGAGAAGGGGTCGGTCGCGCCGGCGCTGTCGGATCAGGACATGGCGTCCGTCAAGGGCATGGCGGACAATGATCGCAACGCCATGATCCGCGGCATGGTTGATCGGCTGGCGACGCGCTTGCAGCAGAACGGCGATGACGTCGAGGGGTGGCTGCGTCTGGTGCGCGCCTATATGGTGCTGGGTGAGGCTGACAAGGCGCGCGCGGCGCAGGCCGATGCGCGGGCGGCGGTCGCGCGGGACACCGAGCGCCTCAAGCAGTTGAACGACGGACTGAGAGGTCTGGGACTTGATGGCTGACCATACAGGCCTTCGCGGAAGAGTGCGCAGATGACCCGCAAACAGCGACGATTGACCATGATCGGCGGTGCTGTGGCCGTGCTGGCCATTGCCGCGGCGCTGGTGCTGAATGCGCTGCGGGACTCCATCGTGTTCTTCTCGACGCCGTCGATGGCTGCGGAGAAACATATTCCGGCGGGCAAGCGGTTCCGGCTGGGCGGGATGGTGCGGCAGGGTTCGGTTGTCCGTGGCGATCATCTGGCCGCGACATTCGATGTTACCGACGGCAACGCGACGCTCCCCGTTGCCTATCAGGGCATTCTGCCGGACCTGTTTCGCGAGGGGCAGGGCGTGGTTGCGGAGGGCGCGATCGATGCGGGCGGCGTATTCCGGGCCGACACCGTGCTCGCCAAGCACGATGAGACCTACATGCCGAAGGATGTGGCTGACGCACTGAAGAAGCAGGGCCACTGGAAAGACGACTACGGCGCCAAATCTGCCGATAACAAAGCTTCAGACAACAAGGCTGCCGACAAGCCCGTCGGCGACAAGACCGTCAGCACCCAGGGAGCGGCGAAATGATCGCAGAAGCCGGCCACTACGCCCTGGTGCTCGCGCTTGCTCTGGCGCTGATCCAGGCCGTGGTACCGATCCTGGGGGCGCGGCTGCGTGATCCGGCGCTGATGAATGTCGCGCGCTCGACCGCGCTGACCCAGATGATCTTCGCCATTGCCTCGTTCGGCGCGCTGGTGGTGCTGCACGTGACGTCGGATTTTTCCGTCGTCAACGTGTACGAGAATTCGCATTCCCTGAAGCCGCTGATCTACAAGTTCACCGGCGTCTGGGGCAATCACGAAGGCTCGATGCTGCTGTGGGTGCTGATCCTTGCACTGTTCGGCGGACTGGTCGCTGTCTTCGGCAACAACCTGCCGCTGTCGTTGCGCGCGCACGTGCTGGCGGTGCAGGCCTGGATCGCGTCGGCGTTCTATCTGTTCATCCTGATCACCTCGAATCCCTTTGTTCGCATTGCCAATCCGCCGATCGAGGGCCGTGATCTCAATCCGCTGCTGCAGGATATCGGCCTCGCGGTGCATCCGCCGATGCTGTACCTCGGCTATGTCGGCTTCTCGATTTCATTCTCCTTTGCAGTCGCGGCCCTGATCGAGGGGCGCATCGATGCCGCATGGGCGCGATGGGTCCGGCCCTGGACGCTGGTGGCCTGGATCTTTCTCACCCTTGGCATCGCCATGGGTTCGTACTGGGCCTATTACGAGCTCGGCTGGGGTGGCTGGTGGTTCTGGGACCCGGTCGAAAACGCGTCGCTGATGCCCTGGCTGGCCGGCACCGCGCTGCTGCATTCCGCGCTGGTGATGGAGAAGCGGGACGCGCTCAAGATCTGGACCATCCTGCTTGCGATCCTGACCTTCTCGCTGTCGTTGCTTGGGACCTTCCTGGTGCGCTCCGGCGTCCTGACGTCGGTTCATGCCTTCGCCACTGATCCGACGCGCGGCATCTTCATCCTGCTGATCCTGTGCTTCTTTATCGGCGGCAGCCTGACGCTGTATGCGTGGCGGGCGTCGACCCTGAAGCAGGGCGGCCTGTTCGCGCCGATCTCGCG
>BFBZ01000687.1_pt1 | contig 28376 bp, 24 predicted proteins | sample 1888401 | NCBI WGS metagenome assembly BFBZ01 (sample SAMD00112614, study PRJDB3348) | symbiont metagenome | host: Chara braunii
AGCACAACACGGGCGAGCTTGGAGCGCTTCTTTTGCGCAATGCCGAACTGCGCGCGCCAGCGGAACAGCAGCCCGGTGACGATCCCATGCTTGCGGGCGACGGCAGAGACCTTGGCGCCCGGCAGCTCAGTCTCCCTGGCAATTGCGAGCTTCTCCTCGTCGCTGAAGAAGCGCCGGGCCGGCATTTTGGGCGCGGCCGGATCGCCGATCTCGGCGGCTGTCAAGCGGCGTTCGGGCTGTGAGTTCCTAGCACTAGTGCTAACGGGCGGACGGGCGGAGGGATGAAGATGGGCGCGCCAGTCGATCGTGACCTCGCCGGCGGCCAGTCGGCCGCGCCATTTGCGCAGCGAATGCGGCGACAGCTGCATCGCCGCGGCGTAGGCGCGGAGCTCCATCCCGCTCCAGTTCAGCGCCTCGACATGCATCGCCCAGAACGCCTGGGACGCTCGATTGCGTACATCCGAGGTGATCGTGAACCTGCGCTGCTTCTGCTTTCGGAGCGCCTTTTCTCGCTCTTCCCGGGCGCGCTCGCGGCGCAATTCCGTCTGATATTTCTTAAGCTTAAGCGCAGTCTCGTTGCCGGCCAACCGCTTCAGCCAACGCCGCAACGTGTTCTCGGTCAGACGTTGTTGCTGGCAGTATTTGCGGATCCCGAGACCGCTGCGACGCCACGCTTCGATGTGCAGCGACCACCATTCGCGGCGCGCTCTGTTCTCGAAATGTTTGGATCCCACCGGAGATTCTCCACAGCAGCAGAGAACTCGAAATGGAACGACAACACACGAGGGGGAAGGTGTGCAGGGACCGGACGCTTACGAGGTCGACGTTTCAGGGCAAGATAAAAACGGCTCGCCGGTTGAACAGCAAGCCATTGACATGGCTTGGGTTCAACCGTGCCGGTCGCTCGGAGCGCGTGCCGCGCTCTGTGTTTTCAGAAGCGAGATCAATGTTGTTTCCGGCACTGTAGTTGAAATCGCCAGCTTGAGGCGCGAAGCATGAGCACGCGCGAGCGCGAGTTCCGTATCCGCCCGGGGCGCATTCGCCAGGGACCTAGCCCGAAGGCGAAGAGCTTTATCAACCGCGTGCTGCGCGCGGCGAATGCAGCGGGCCATGTTGCTCCCTTGTCGGTGATCAATGGACGCCATGCGGTGCGGGCTCATTCGACCTTCGGCCGGGGCCGGCTCAGCTTCAGTCGTGAGCGCCTGTTCGCCCCGGCGCGCCGCGTCACAGTCAAGGCGCGCATCGCAAGGCACAAGGGCCGTGCGTTCCGGTCAGCGCCTCTGGCGGCGCATCTGGCCTACCTCAAGCGGGAAGGGGTCACCCGCAATGGTGAGCCGGCACGGATGTTCGATGCCGCGAGTAATCAGACGGATGAAGCCGGCTTCGAGGCGCGGGGCAGGGGCGACCGGCATCATTTCCGGTTCATCGTCTCGCCGGAGGACGCGGCCGATATGGTGGACCTCAGGGCCTTCGCCCGCGACCTGATGCGGCAGATGGAGGCCGATCTGTCGACGCGGCTGGAGTGGATCGCGGTCGACCATTGGAACACGGATAACCCGCACATCCATGTGCTGGTCCGCGGCGTCGACGAGACGGGCGCGGATCTCGTCATTTCCCGTGACTATATCAGCCGAGGCCTGCGCTCTCGCGCCGAGGAGCTGGTTGCGCTCGAGCTCGGGCCGAAGCCGGAGCACGAGATCCGCAACGCGCTGGAGAAGGAGATCTCGGCCGATCGCTGGACGCGGCTCGATCGCGAGATCCGGATGGCGGCCGACGAGGTCGGCGCCATCGATCTTCGTCAAGACGTGCCCGGTCTTCCGGATCGGCAAGTCGTCGGACTGATGCGGGGGCGTCTGCAATATCTCGAGCGCCTGGGGCTGGCGACCGCGGCCGGCCCGAACGAGTGGCTGGTCGAGCTCGGGGCCGAGCGGAAGCTCCGGGAGCTGAGCACGCGCGGTGATGTCATCAAGACCATGCATCGGGCGTTCGCTGTCCGCGGCGAAGAGCGGGCTGTCGCGGATTTCGCGATCGATGGCTTTGATGACCGATCGCCGATCGTCGGCCGGTTGGTCGACCGCGGGCTGCATGACGAACTGACGGGCGAAGCCTATGCCGTGATCGATGGCGTGGATGGCCGGGCGCACCATGTTCGCCTCCGTGGGGTCGAAGCCTTTGCGCAGGCGCCGCCGGTGGGCGGCGTTGTCGAAGTCAGGCGCTTCGGCGGACCGGACGAGGCACGGCCCACTCTGGTGCTGGCCACGCGGTCCGATCTCAGCTTGGCCGATCAGGTCACGGCCGAGGGCGCGACCTGGCTCGATCATCGGCTGGTCGAGCGGGAGCCCATGCCGCTGGCCCATGGTGGCTTCGGGGCAGAGACGAGGGACGCGTTGCGGGCCCGAGCCGAGCATCTCGCAGACCAAGGTTTGGCCCGGCGGTTAGGTCAGCGGATCGTCGTTCAGCGGGATCTCCTGAAGACATTGCGGCAGCGGGAGCTCGACGCTGTCGGCGCCAGATTGTCGGCCGAGCTCAAGGTCCCGCATCTGTCGGTCGCGGCCGGTGCGCCGATCGCCGGGACCTACCGCCAGCGGCTCGTGCTCGCCTCCGGTCGCTTTGCCATGATCGATAATGGTCTCGGCTTCTACCTCGTGCCGTGGTCGCGCGAGATCGATCATCGGCTCGGCAAGTCTGTCACGGGCCTCGCCAAGGCCGGAGGCATCGAGTGGCAGCTCGGTCGCAAGCGCGACCTCGGCCTCTAGTCCAATCGGGAGGGATACATGCCTGCGACCAGGATCCTGTGGGGCCAAGTCCTTGCCGTCGCGCTGATCGTCCTGCTCGCGGTCTGGGGCGCGACCGAATGGACGGCTTGGCGGCTCGCGTTCCAGCCGAGACTTGGACCGCCGTGGTTCACCCTTGCGGGATGGCCGGTCTATTGGCCGCCGGCGTTCTTCTGGTGGTGGTTCGTCTATGACGCTTACGCGCCGGGTGTATTCACCGAGGGCGCGGCCATTGCCGCGCTCGGGAGCCTCATGGCGGTCGCTGCCGCGATCGGCATGTCGCTGTGGCGGGCGCGGGAGGCGCGGATCGTTGCGACCTATGGTTCGGCGCGTTGGGCTGAGCCCGGGGAAGTGGAGAAAGCGGGGCTGCTCGGTGAGGACGGTGTCGTGCTCGGACGATTGGGGCCGCAATATCTTCGTCACGATGGGCCCGAGCACGTCTTGTGTTTTGCGCCGACGCGCTCCGGCAAGGGTGTGGGACTCGTGGTGCCCTCGCTTCTGGCCTGGTCCGGATCGGCCATCGTGCACGACATCAAGGGCGAGAACTGGCAGCTGACGGCCGGCTTCCGCGCGCGGCATGGCCATGTCCTGCTGTTCGACCCGACCAATCCGAATGCCTCAGCCTACAATCCGCTGCTCGAGGTCAGGCGCGGCGCCTTCGAGGTGCGCGACGTCCAGAACGTCGCGGACGTGCTGGTCGATCCGGAAGGCTCGCTCGACAAGCGCAACCATTGGGAAAAGACCAGCCATTCACTGCTGGTTGGCGCCATCCTGCACGTGCTCTATGCCGAAGCTGACAAGACCTTGGCCGGGGTCGCAGCCTTCCTGTCCGATCCGAAGCGTCCGATCGAGACCACTCTCATGGCCATGATGGCGACGCCCCATCTGGGCGAGGCAGGGCCGCATCCGGTGATCGCATCCACCGCGCGCGAGCTTCTGAACAAATCCGAGAACGAGCGCTCGGGCGTCCTGTCCACCGCGATGTCGTTCCTGGGGCTCTACCGCGATCCCGTGGTGGCCGAGGTCACCGGTCGCTGTGATTGGCGCATTGCCGATCTGATTGCAGGAGAGGAGCCTGCCACGCTGTATCTGGTGGTCCCGCCCTCCGATATCTCCCGCACCAAGCCGCTCATTCGTCTAGTGCTGAACCAGATCGGCCGAAGGCTGACCGAGGATCTGCAGGCGCGGGAACGCCGCCATCGCGTGCTGATGATGCTGGACGAGTTTCCAGCGCTCGGGCGGCTCGACTTCTTCGAGTCTGCGCTGGCGTTCATGGCGGGCTATGGGATCAAGAGCTTCCTGATCGCACAGTCGCTCAATCAGATCGAGAAGGCCTATGGGCCGAACAACGCGATCCTGGACAATTGCCACGTCCGCGTCAGCTTCGCGACCAACGACGAGCGGACGGCAAAGCGTGTTTCGGATGCGCTCGGCACAGCCACCGAAATGCGAGCGATGAAGAACTATGCCGGCCATCGGCTGGCGCCTTGGCTCGGTCACCTCATGGTCTCGCGTCAGGAAACGCCACGGGCGCTTCTGACGCCTGGGGAGGTGATGCAGCTGCCGCCTGCGGACGAGATTGTGATGGTCGCCGGCGCACCGCCGATCCGGGCGAAGAAGGTCCGCTACTTCGAGGACGAGCGGCTAGTCTCGCGCGTCCTGCCGCCGCCTGCTATCGCCCGATCCGAGACATTGCGGCGGGGAGACGACTGGTCGGCGTTGGCGGCGATCGCACAAGCGCTGTCCAAGCCCGAGGAGAGGTCTGCCGTCGGAGAGGATCAGGCCAACGGTGGATTGCGCCGGGAGCCGGAGCTGCCGGAGCACGTTGCCGTCGCGAATGAAGCGACCAGCGCTGACCCGGCTGACGAGTTCTTTCTCATGCTCGATGACGATGACCAGGCGCCACCTTTGAGCAGCGGGCGCGATTCCACGATGACGGGTGTCGCACGTCAAGCCGCGCTCGATCCTGGCGATGATCTCGGTCTCTAAGGACAATCCGATGCGCGATCGCATGAATGTCTACTTCCCGCCGGAGCTTCTGAAGCAGATCACGGAGCTGGCCGATCGCAAGAAGCTGTCGCGTTCCGCGATCGTAGAAGCTGCCGTGCTGTCGTTCCTGTCGCCCGACGGGGCTGACCGGCGCGAGGCGGCCTTCACCCGCAGGCTCGACCGGCTGTCGCGGCAGATGCAGCGGCTCGAGCGCGATGTCGGCATCCTCGCCGAGACGCTTGCGCTGTTCGTCCGCTTTTGGCTGACCGTGACGCCGTCGCTGCCGAACGAGGCGCAGTCCGCGGCGCAGATCAAGGGCCGCGAGCGGTTTGAAGGCTTCGTCGAGGCGATCGGCCGGCGCCTGCAGAAGGGGCAGAGCTTTTTGCGGGAGATCCCGGAGGATTTCGTCAGGAAGCCGCCGGAGGGGCCGGGGGCGTGATCCCAAGTGTCGTTTGCGGAGAAGGCGGTGGGCCTGGCCGACTGTGTATCTGCGCTAGAGCTTCTTTTCATGCGCCAGACTGGGACAGTGGGCAGCTCATGCGTGCGATCCAGGGAGCGGCGACCTATCGACGGACCAAATGGGGTCCGAACGATGAAGAAAAAGATCACTCTGCAACTCTCCGACGACATTCTCGAACGCCTCAAGGGGGCCGCCAGCGAGCGATGCGTGAACCGCGCGATCCTGGTCGAGAAGGCACTGGATCGCTTCCTCGCCGAGCCGATGGATGGCGGAGCGCCGCCGCAGGATCGCCTTGTTGGCTTCGAACAACAGCTCAAGGGCATTCAGCGCGATCTGAGGGCACTCAATAACACGGTCGCCCTTCACGCTCGCTATCACCTGGCGTTGACGTCGATTGCAGGTGATGGTGCTGCCCAGGCTTCGGCCGATCGTGTCGGCGAGGGACCTCGTACTCATCGCGGTGAAGAGGACGTTCGCGAGCATGTAACGATTGGCCGTTCTTTGGAGCAGAACGACGAGGACTTGCCGTTCGGAGCTCCGAGCCGTCGCGCAAGCCACGCGCGGACCGCCGCTCCGATCGCCGAGGTGTCGTGGGGCATGCCTGCCGCCGGGGAGGGCGGCGAGGACCCCTTTCGCCTTGCGCCGGGATTGCGCTGAGCAGCTCTACGGAAGAGGGGCCCGGGAGTCTGAGCCGGACTACATGTTCGGCAGGAAAAGCGTCGACGCCAAGGTGGGTGGTGCCGCAATCCCCGGGTGGGCTGTCGTGGCTCTGGTGTTCATGCCATTCGCGGCCGGCTATTTCCTGTCATACCTATTTCGAACGATCAACGGAGTGGTCTCCGAGCGCCTCGCCTCTGAGCTTGGACTGAATGCGGCGGATCTCGGTCTGATCACGGCGGTCTATTTCCTTGTGCTTGCCGTCGCCCAGATTCCGGTCGGAATGATGCTCGATCGCTACGGGCCGCGGCGGGTTCAGAGCACATTGCTTCTGGTGGCTGCATTGGGCGCAGCCGCGTTCGCGCGGTCGACCGGACCGCTCTCTCTGTTGATGTCACGTGCGGTGATCGGGCTGGGCGTCGCCGCCGCTCTCACGGCTGGCCTGAAGGCGATCGTTCTCTGGTTCCCGCGCGAGCGCGTGGCGCTCGTGAACGGATACATGGTCATGCTCGGCGCGCTCGGTGCGGTGGCCGCTACGCTACCGGCGGAAGCGTTACTGGCCAAGACGGGATGGCGAGATCTGTTCGATATCCTGGCGGTGACCACAGCGGGCACGGCAATCCTGATTTTCTTCCTCGTCCCGGAGCGCGGCGCCGAAGGTCCCTCCGCAACAGCTGCAGGTGGTCTGCGAGATATTCTGACCGACAGGCGGTTCTGGAAGATCGCGCCGCTCTCGGGAGCCTGCATCGGATCTGCGTGGTCGATGCAGGGTCTCTGGGCGCCCGCCTGGCTGAAAGACGTCGAGGGGATGACGCGGGCGGAGGTGGTGACGGCGCTCTGTGCGACGGCGATCGCGCTCAGTCTCGGTGCCTGGCTGCTTGGCATGGTCGCGAGTTGGACGCGCCGGAAGGGCATCAGACCGGAGACATTGCTGGGGCTCGTAGCAGTCCTCTTCATCCTCGCTCAATTGGCTTTGGTCTTGCGGCTGCCGCTTCCTTCAATTGGTCCGTGGTTGATGATCGCGATCGTCGGCTCGGCGACTGTGCTGAGCTTCGCGATCATCTCGGACTATTTCCCGAAGGAGATGGCCGGGCGGGCTAACGGCGTTCTCAACGTCGTGCATTTCGGATGGGGGTTCTTAGCGCAGTATGGGACTGGCTTGCTGGTCGCGCTGTGGGTCCAACAAGACGGGCACTACCCAGCCGTCGCCTATCAAGTCGCGTTCGGCGCCAACGTTGCGCTCCAGGCCGCGGCGCTCGTTTGGTTCGCAATTCCCAGCGGACGAAGGACGGCCGAACCGTCCGATGATCGATTTGAAGCGATGTTGGACGGGAATGCGGACCGATCCGGATTGTCTTCCGAATTGCCTGTTCTGATCGAAGAGCCGGCAGCTCACGGCAAGTGGTAGACGTCTTCTGTCTGCTGACCTCCGATGTTGGCTTTCTCGACATTGATGATGCGCGACGAGCGGCCGTCTCCTTGTGACGACGGACGTCTCGTCATTCGTTGCCTGGCAGGAGACAAGCGCGGATGAGCTTCTACGCTTTTCTTCGCCAGGCTACGCAGAGGATGAACGTGATCTTGCTCGCTCGCGGCTCCTGCATTCTTTGGTCATCCGGTTCGCGCAGCGTGGGGACGCGTGCTTGATGAGTCGGAGATCAGGGGTGGCCAAGATCGTTCAAACGCAGCTGGCTTCGCGTGGCGCGCGCATGCTGCGGACGGCCTTGGGCCCTGCAATCGAGCCCCTTCTAGATGATGCGTCCGTGGTCGAGGTGATGCTTAATCCGGACGGCCGGCTCTGGGCTGATCGTCTCGCATCCGGTTTGGCTGACACGGGCGAAACAATTTCCGCCGCTGATGGCGAGCGGATCATCCGTCTGGTTGCTCATCATGTCGGGCTCGAGGTTCATGCCGGATCGCCCCGCGTATCGGCCGAATTGCCTGACACGGGCGAACGCTTCGAGGGGCTGCTCCCGCCAGTTGTTGCCGCCCCGACCTTCGCGATCCGCAAGCCAGCAGTCGCGGTCTTCACGCTCGGTCATTACGTCGCCGACGGGATCATCAGCCTGGTGCACGCTCGTGGCCTGCGGAAAGCCGTTCTCGACCGCTGCAACATCCTGGTCGCCGGCGGCACGTCGACCGGCAAGACGACGTTGACGAATGCGCTGCTAGCGGTCGTTGCCGAAACCTGCGATCGCGTCGTGCTGATCGAGGATACCCGCGAGCTCCAGTGCCGCGCGCCGAATCTCGTTGCGCTTCGCACGAAGGACGGTGTGGCGTCGCTGTCCGATCTGGTTCGTTCGTCACTGCGCCTGCGCCCTGATCGCATTCCGATCGGCGAGGTCCGCGGTCCGGAGGCGCTCGACCTCCTGAAAGCCTGGGGCACCGGGCACCCCGGCGGCATCGGGACGGTTCACGCAGGCTCAGCGCTGGGCGCACTCCGGCGGCTGGAGCAACTGATCCAAGAGGCCGTGGTGACCGTGCCGCGTGCCCTGATCGCCGAGACCATCGACGTCATCGCTGTGCTGACAGGCCGCGGTCCGGAGCGGCGGCTGAGCGAGCTCGTGCGCGTCGAGGGGCTCTCTGAATCCGGAGACTACGTTCTCGTACCCCTGGGAGATCTTTGATGAGGATGCAGATGAGACGACGACCGGCGGGTTGGACTGTAGCGGCGTTGCTCACGCTGCTGATGGACGCTCCCGCTCATGCGGCAGGATCGAACATGCCCTGGGAGCAGCCGCTCAATCAGATCCTGCTGTCGGTCGAGGGGCCGGTCGCCAAGATCATTGCCGTGATCATCATCATCACGACCGGTCTATCGCTGGCGTTCGGCGAGACCTCGGGTGGCTTCCGGCGGCTGATCCAGATCGTGTTCGGGCTCTCCATCGCGTTCGCAGCCTCGAGTTTCTTCCTGTCGTTCTTCTCCTTCGGCGGTGGGGTGGTGATCTGATGGACGAAGAGGTGAAAGGCTTCGCAGCTCCCGTCCATCGCTCCCTGACGGAGCCGGTCCTGCTGGGTGGCGCCCCGCGCTCGGTTGCGATCGTCAACGGCACGCTGTCGGCCGCGCTCGGCCTTGGCTTACGGCTCTGGTTCTTCGGCCTGCTGCTCTGGTTCGTCGGCCACATGATCGCGGTGTGGGCCACGAAGCGTGATCCGTCCTTCGTCGAAGTCGTGCGCCGTCATCTGCGCATTCCCGGCCATCTCGGTCAGTGAGGTCCGCCATGTTCAATCTTGCCGAATATCGCCGCACCAACATCCGCCTTGCAGACTTCCTGCCGTGGGCGGCGTTGGTCGATGAGGGCGTCGTCCTGAACAAGGACGGTTCGCTGCAGCGGACGGCGCGGTTTCGTGGGCCAGATCTGGAAAGCTCGGTCGAGTCCGAGCTCGTGGCCGTTGCCGCTCGTCTCAACAACGCGCTTCGTCGGCTGGGATCGGGCTGGGCCATCTTCTTCGAGGCGCAGCGACATTCGGCGGGAGCTTATCCGCCTTGCGTGTTCCCGGATGCCGCATCTGCTCTGGTCGATGCCGAGCGCAAGGCGCAGTTCGAGGAGGAGGGCGCTCACTACGAGTCGAGCTATTTTCTGACGTTTCTGTATCTGCCGCCGCGCGAGGAGGTCGCCCGTTCCGAACGTGTGCTCTACGAAGGACGGCCGCAATCGGATGGCGTCAATGGCCGGGAGATTCAGCGCAGCTTCCTTGATCGGACCGATCATATCCTGCAGCTGATTGCCGGCTTCATGCCGGAATGCGCCTGGCTCGGCGACGAGGCCGTGCTGAGCTATCTGCATTCGACCATCTCGACCCAGCGCCAGCGCGTCCGCGTCCCCGAAATCCCAATGCATCTGGACGGCCTACTGGCCGACCAGCCGCTGACATGTGGGCTTGAGCCGATGCTGGGATCAGTTCATCTGCGCGTGCAGACGATCGTCGGGTTTCCGTCGGCGACTACACCGGGGATCCTGGATGATCTGAACCGACTCTCCTTCGCCTACCGCTGGTCGACCCGCGCCATCATGCTGGACAAGCAGGATGCGGTGAAGCTTGTGACGCGGATCCGCCGGCAATGGTTCGCCAAGCGCAAGTCTCTGGCCGCAATCCTGAAGGAGGTGATGACCAGCGAGGCGGCGAGCCTCGTGGATACGGACGCGCACAACAAGACTATTGATGCCGATGCGGCGCTGCAGGACCTGGGCTCGGATGAGATTGGGCAGGCCTATGTGACGGCGACCGTCACGGTCTGGGACCCGGACCCGGCAAAAGCGGATGAGAAGCTCCGCCTAGTTGAGAAGGTCATCCAGGGCCGCGACTTCACCTGCATGGCGGAGAGCGTGAATGCCGTCGAGGCCTGGCTCGGCGGCCTGCCTGGGCACGTTTATGCCAATGTCCGGCAGCCGCCGCTCTCGACGCTCAATCTTGCGCATATGATTCCGTTATCGGCGGTCTGGGCCGGCGAGACGCGCGATCATCATTTGAAGGCTCCGCCGCTGCTGTTTGGCCGCACTGAGGGGGCAACGCCGTTTCGGTTCTCACTTCATGTCGGCGATGTCGGCCATACGCTGGTGGTCGGGCCAACCGGTGCGGGCAAGTCGGTGCTGCTGGCGCTGATGGCCCTGCAGTTCCGCCGCTATCCTGGCGCGCAGATCTTTGCCTTCGACTTCGGCGGCTCCATGCGGGTCGCAGTGCTCGCTATGGGCGGTGATTGGCATGATCTTGGCGGGGCGCTATCGGCTGAGAGCGAGAGCTCGGTTGCGCTTCAGCCTCTGGCCGGGATCGAGGATGTTGGAGAGCGCGCCTGGGCGGCCGACTGGATTGCGAGCCTATTGGTGCGCGAGAAGATCGTGGTCACGCCGGAAGCGAAGGAGCATCTGTGGTCTGCTCTAACCTCGCTGGCGTCAGCGCCGGCGACGGAGCGGACCTTGACCGGTCTGTCGGTCCTGCTGCAGTCGAACAGTCTGAAGCGGGCGCTCAAGCCGTATTGTCTCGATGGCGCGCTTGGGCGCCTGCTGGATGCCGATCACGAGGCGCTCGGAGACGGATCGGTCCAGGCGTTCGAGACCGAGGGGCTGATCGGGACCGCCGCGGCCCCCGCTGTGCTCGCTTATCTGTTCCACCGGATTGCGCAGCGGCTCGATGGCCGTCCGACGCTTTTGATCATCGACGAAGGGTGGCTGGCGCTGGACGATGCCGACTTCGCCGGGCAGTTGCGGGAATGGTTGAAGACCCTGCGCAAGAAGAACGCCTCCGTCGTCTTCGCCACCCAGTCGCTCTCCGACATCAATGGCTCGCCGATCGCGCCTGCGATCATCGAGAGCTGCCCGACACGAATCATGTTGCCGAATGAGCGGGCGATCGAGCCGCAGATCACCGCGATCTATCGTCGCTTCGGCTTGAACGATCGCCAGATCGAGCTCGTTAGCCGCGCAGTACCGAAGCGCGACTACTACTGCCAATCACGCCGCGGCAACCGCATGTTCGAACTGGGCCTTGGCGAGGTCGCGCTCGCCTTCGCGGCTGCGTCGGCCAAGGCCGATCAGGCGGCCATCTCGGAGGTCTGCGCCACGGCCGGGAAGGGGGAGTTCGCGGCCGTCTGGCTCCGGCACCGCAATGCTGGCTGGGCAGCCGACCTCATTCCGAGCCTCGACAATCTGGAAACCCGCTCATGATCCGGCCCGTCAGATGGGCGGCGTCCGCCGCGGTGATGCTCCTCGTCTCGGCCTCGCCGCTACGGGCGCAACTCGTTGTGTTCGACCCGAACAATTATGCTCAAAACGTGCTGACCGCGGCACGCGAGCTACAGCAGATCAACAATCAGATCCTGTTACTGCAGAACCAGGCGCAGATGCTGCTCAACCAGGCGAAGAACTTGGCGAGCCTGCCATATTCCTCACTGGTGCAGCTGCAGCAGTCGATCCAGCGCACGCAGGATCTTCTCAAACAGGCGCAGCGCCTCGCTTACGACGTCCAGCAGATCGATCGGGCCTTTGCGACCACCTACGCGCCGGCGAGCAGCAACGCGACGGCCCAGGATCTCGTCAACAACGCCCAGTCGCGCTGGCAGACCTCGGTCGCGGCGCTCCAGGATGCTCTGAAGGTCCAGGCCGGGGTCGTCGGCAATCTCGACACCGTCAGGAACCAGTCGGCCGCGCTGGTCGCGGCAAGCCAAGGCGCCACCGGCGCGCTGGGGGTGACCCAGGCCGGCAACCAGATCCTGGCCCTGCAGGCGCAGCAACTGGCGGACCTTACCGCTGCCGTTGCCGCTCAGGGGCGGGCGCAGAGCTTGGACACCGCGCAACGGGCCGCGGCCCAGGACCAGGGCCGCGAGCAGCTCCGGCGTTTCCTGACGCCGGGGCAGGGCTACCAGCCCTCCAACGTGCAGATGTTTCACTGAGGATGAACGTCCGATCGCAACCGGGTCCATCCCAGCGGTGGGCTGCTTGGATGTCGGCTGAGGAGCTTGCCCAATGACGGGAACGGGGATCATCGACCAATTCCTCGAGACCTTCACCCGGTCGATTGATAGCGGCTTCGGCCTGCTTGGTGGCGAGGTCAGCTATCTCGCGTCGACACTGGTCGCGATCGATATCACCTTGGCGGCGCTGTTCTGGGTCTGGGGCGGCGAGGACGACGTCATCGCCCGCCTCGTCAAGAAGACACTGTTCGTCGGGGTGTTCGCCTATCTCATAAGTAATTGGAACAGCCTCGCCCGGATCTTCTTCGAGAGCTTTGCAGGTCTCGGTTTGAAGGCGTCCGGATCTGCGCTGTCGACGGGCGAATTCCTGCGGCCCGGCAGGATCGCGCAGGTCGGCCTCGATGCCGGGCGGCCTCTTCTGCAGGCGATCTCGGGCCTGATGGGTTATGTCAGCTTTTTCGAGAACTTCGTCCAGATCACAGTCCTCCTGTTTGCCTGGATCGTGGTGCTGCTCGCCTTCTTCATTCTGGCGGTCCAGCTGTTCGTGACGCTGATCGAGTTCAAGCTGACGACGCTTGCAGGCTTTGTGCTGATCCCGTTCGGCCTGTTCAGCAAGACAGCCTTTGCCGCAGAACGTGTGCTCGGCAATGTGATCTCGTCAGGCATCAAGGTCCTTGTGCTTGCGGTCATATCCGGGATCGGCTCGACCCTGTTCGTGCAAATGACGAAAGCCTCAGGCGGCGATCCGCCGACGATCGAGAGCGCGATGGCTCTTGTTCTCGCCTCGCTGTCGCTGCTCGGTCTTGGCCTGTTCGGGCCCGGCATCGCCAACGGTCTCGTCTCAGGCGGACCTCAACTCGGTGCAGGGAGCGCCGCAGGCGCGTCCCTGGCCGCTGGCGGTCTCGTCGTCGCTGGCGCTGGGCTCGCTGTCGGAGGCGCCAGCCTCGCCGGTGGCGCCATCTCGGGCTCCACGCGTGCCGCAGCCTCGCTTCGATCTGGTGTGTCCGGCGTCTTGCGCGGCGGCGGCGGGAGCGCCGCCGAGGACGCAGCCTCCGTCGCGAGCCCGTTGCGCCAGAGGGCAGTAGCCCAGGGCGGCGGCGCTGAGGGGCCAGGCCAAGCAGAGGGCGGTGGTTCGGCCGCATCACCGGGTTGGGCGCAGCGCGTGAAGGCGGTGCAAGCCATTCACCGCGGCGCGTCCACGACCACGCAGGCCGTGCGCAATGCCGAGCAAGGCGGGCAGGGCGGTGCGGTCGATCTTTCCGAGGGGAAGTCCTGACATGTTCAAGCGTCCATCTGTTCATTATGGCCGTACGCCCGAGCCGGTCACGCCGTATCAAAAGGCAGCCCAAGTCTGGGACGAGCGCATCGGGTCGGCGCGCGTGCAGGCCAAGAACTGGCGATTGATGGCCTTCGGGTGTCTCGGGCTCGCAGCAGGTCTTGCGTCGGCTCTGATCTGGCAGTCGACGCGCGGGACGGTGACGCCCTGGGTGGTCGAGGTCGGTCATCTCGGCGAAGTCCAGCGCGTGGCGCCGGCCATTGCCGATTACACGCCAGCTGATCCGCAGGTGGCCTTCCATCTCGCCCGCTTCATCGAGGACGTCCGCGGCTTACCGGCCGACGGCATCGTACTGCGCCAGAACTGGCTCCGCGCCTACGATTTCACGACCGATCGTGGGGCTGCTGCTCTCAATGACTACGCCAGGTCTAACGATCCCTTCACGCGGCTCGGCAAGATCCAGGTCTCGGTCGAGGTCTCCAGCGTCATCCGTGCCTCGCCCGACAGCTTTCGTATCGCCTGGGTGGAGCGACGCTACGAGAACGGCGCGCTGAGCACCACCGAGCGCTGGAGCGCGATCCTGACCATCGTGCTCGCGATGCCCGACAATGCCGACCGGCTGCGCAAGAACCCGCTCGGCGTCTACGTCCATGCCATCAACTGGTCCAAGGAGCTGTCGCAATGACCAAGCCGATTGCCGGAATGTTGCCCGCCCGCTGGATGACCGCGGTTGCAATCGCAGCTTCTCTTGGTGGCTGCGCGACGACGACACCGCCGAAGATCAGCTACGACAGCGATGTACCGCCGCTACCGGCACCGCCCGCTGTTGTCGATGACAAGCCGCGGCCACTACATTTGCCGCCGCCGTGGAAAGTCTCGCTCGGCGGCAAGGCGGGTGCAAAGGAGGAGGCGGAGCCGCTCGATCGTGTGGAGATGGCGAATAGCGCCGCCCGTGTCGAGCCGCGAAAGCGGGGCTATTTTAACGCGGCGCAGATCTATGCCTACAGTCCGGGCGCGCTCTATCAGGTCTATGCCGCGCCCGGGCAGATCACCGACATCATGCTCGAGGAGGGAGAGCAACTCACGGGATCCGGCCCGGTCTCGGCCGGTGACACCGTGCGCTGGGTCGTCGGCGACACCGAGAGCGGTTCCGGCGACGCCCGACGCGTCCACATCCTGGTCAAGCCGACGCGGCCTGCGATCGAGACCAATCTCGTCGTCAACACGGATCGGCGGACCTATCTGATCGAGCTGCGGTCGCGCGAGAAGCCGTATATGCCGGCTGTCGCCTGGTATTATCCGCAAAATGCCGAGATCCGTGCCCGACAGGCGGCCTTGACGCCGGAACTGCCAGATTCGGCACAGCGTCGCTTCCGGTATCGCATCGAAGGCGACGATCCGCCGTGGCGGCCGGTGAAGGCTTACGATGACGGTCGCAAGGTCTACATCGAGTTCGCCCGCGGCATCGTGCAGGGCGAGCTGCCGCCGTTGTTCGTCGTCGGTCCGGACGGCTCTCCGGAGATCGTCAACTACCGCACCTTCCGCAACGTGATCATCGTCGACCGGTTGTTCGCCGCCGCTGAATTGCGTCTCGGAGGCGAGCAGCAGCAGAAGGTCAGGATCGTCAGGACCGATGGAGCGCCATCGTGACTAGCGTCGATGATAAGGCTTCGGCCCTTGGAAAGGCCTCGGCTGAGGACACAGTGGGTCAGCGTTCGAAGGATATGCGGCTGAAGGGTGATTTGCCGCCGATCACGCGGCTGTCGCGCAAGGTCCTGGCCGGTGGTAGCGCCCTGGCGCTCCTGGTGATCGGTGGGACCTTCATCTGGGCACTGCAGTCCGCCAAGCCACGGAAGGCCGGAACGGATGAGCTCTACAACACGGACCACCACGACGTCGCCGATGGTGTTTCTGCACTGCCCCGCGACTATGCCAACCTGCCGAAGGACGTGCCCGCGCTCGGGCCGCCGCTGCCCGGCGATCTCGGCCGGCCTATTCTGGCAGCCCACGGGCAAACGCCGTCGAACATCCCGGATCAAGACCAGCAGCGCCGCGAGCAAGAGAGTGAGGCTGCGCGCGTCAGTCGGCTGTTCGCGGCGACCAACGTGCGCGAGACGCAGCCCTCCGCGAATGCAGCTCGGGCCGGCGACCGCGGAAGCTTGCCGGTCAATGCCGACGATTCATTCACGCAGAACGGGCAAGACCGAAAGCTCGCATTCGTGAATGCGCCGGTCGATCGTCGCACCACGAGTCCGGACCGGATCGCGCGGCCGGCCTCGCCTTATGTGGTTCAGGCAGGGACGGTGATTCCGGGCGCTCTGATCACTGGGATTCGATCCGACCTGCCGGGACAAATCACGGCGCAAGTGACCGAGAACGTTTTCGATACGCCTTCGGGGCGCTTTCTGCTGGTGCCCCAGGGCGCACGGCTGATCGGCACCTACGATAGCCAAGTGACGACCGGGCAGTCCCGCGTGCTGCTGGTCTGGACGCGTCTGATCATGCCCGATGGCCGCTCGATCGTGCTCGAACGGCAGCAGGGCGCCGATGCCGGCGGCCATTCGGGGCTATCGGATGAGGTCGACAATCATTGGCAGCAGATTGCGGGCGCAGCCTTGTTGTCAACGCTGCTCTCGGTCGGCAGTGAGGTGAATGCTAGTGCCAATCCGAATACCAACAATGCTACGATCATCCAGGCCCTACGTCAGGGCTTTGGCAATGCCGTGAGCCAGACCGGTCAGCAGCTAGTGCGTCAGCAGATGAGTATTCAGCCGACTTTGATCGTCAGGCCGGGGTTTCCGGTTCGAGTCATTGTTAACCGCGATCTTCTGCTCGAGCTGTATCGAGGATAGCGTAGAATGGCGAAACTCAAAATTTCAGAACTGCCCGACGACAGACCGGTCAAGCTCACGGTCGAGTTGCCGGCAAATGTTCATCGCGATCTTCAGGCCTATGCACAGATCTCATCAAGGGAATCGGGCCACACGGCGCCCGATCTCGCAAGATTGGTTGGGGCTATGGTAACGCGATTCATGTTGACGGATCGGGCATTCATAAGATCGAAGCGAGATCACTGACCGTCAGCCGATGTGTCAAGAACCAGTCGTAGGACCATTGAAGTTTACGCCGCCTTCGTCGAATTTGCACCGCCGAGCGTTTTCAGGCATCCGAACAGCCCAGCGAATAGCATGTTGAAGCACCTGCCCAGCGTCGCGGAGTCCTTTGCTCCGTTGATGTCGCTGCGTCGAGGCGGACACTGTGCGATCAGTGCTGCCACACCGCATGCCACAACCACATTTTGTGCTTGCTGAAGTCCCGTCCTTATTCGGTGATGCAGCAGGAGCTAGAATCCATGCTACGCGTTAACCGCGATCTGTCTGCGCAAGGCGCGGGCTAGAGCGTCGCTGTTGTTCGTTCCGGCGTACACTGAAATCTTGACGTGCTAATTCCCGCGACCGATAGCCACATGGGCGATCATGCACAAGAACGATTGTCAAGGGAGCTTGAGTGCCCTTTTTTCGATGATACCCTTTGTCTATGGGTAGATAGATACGATTTGAAAGCTGCGCTTCAGTAGAATCGGAAGTCCAAGAAACAATCGCGCTCATCACGGTGTAGGCGAAGAGTGGCTGCCACCCACCGAGACACGGGAGGTGGGCTTGCGCATCCTATTTTTGTACGTCGTGCGTTGAGTTGCATCGCTCCTGTCCTATCGATTCGTCTACGCATAGGTCGCCGGTGCGTTTTGGATGATCGACGTAGGCAGATTGAGTAGGGAACTCAGTGGCGGTTTGCCGTATGGAGAGGGGACCTCGAAAGAGGCGAGTGCGCTTAGGAGGTTGAAGATGGATTACAAAGGCGTCTTCCTCGACGCGCTCAGTCGTCTGAAGGCTGAAAAGCGGTATCGTACATTTGCTAATCTAGCGAGAAATCCAAAGACAGCACCAACCGCCCTTTGGTGTTCGCCAGGCGGGGCAGCGTCGCCGAAAGCCGTCACGGTCTGGTGTTCGAATGACTATCTCTGCATGGGGATGCACCCGGACGTGATCGACGCGTCAATGGAAGCCGCCCGCCTCTATGGGGCAGGTGCGGGCGGCACGCGAAATATCTCGGGCACGCATCAAAAGGTGGTAGAACTCGAGCGAGAACTAGCCGACCTGCATGGAAAGGAGGCGGCGCTCGTCTTCACGTCTGGCTGGGTCTCGAACTTTGCAGCGATTTCCACGATTGGGTCTCTGCTGCCGGAATGTCTGATCTTGTCCGACGCCGACAACCACAACTCCATGATCGAGGGGATCAGTCGGTCGAGATGTGAGAAGAAGATCTGGCGTCATAACGACCTTGACCATCTCGAACGTCTCCTCGTTGCGGAGCCGCGAGATCGCGCCAAGCTCATCGTGTTTGAAAGCCTGTATTCGATGAGTGGTAGCATCGCGCCAATAAACGGAATCGTGGCGCTCGCCGAACGGTTCCGGGCTATGACATATGTAGACGAAGTGCATGCTGTAGGCCTCTATGGAGCGCATGGAGGCGGAATTTGCGAACGAGAAGGTCTTGCTGACCGGATCGATGTCATTGAGGGGACACTTGCTAAGGGGTTCGGTTCGCTCGGCGGCTATGTTGCTGCGAGCGAGCCGATCGTTGACGCCATCCGAAGCTATGCGCCATCATTCATATTCACATCGACCATACCGCCAAGCGTTGCGGCGAGCGCAACGGCCGCAATTCGCCATCTGCGGCGGTCGAGCACTGAGCGCGACCAACAGCAGGCGGCGGCGCGCAAGGTTAGGCAGGCGCTTCAGTCAGCCGATTTTCCGATCCTAGACAATCCGTCGCATATTGTGCCGATCTTGGTGGGTGATGCGCAGAAATGTTCCGCCGCGGCCCAGCTGCTGTTGGACAGGCACGCGATTTATGTTCAGCCTATCAACTATCCGACCGTAAGCAAAGGATCTGAGCGGCTTCGTCTTACGCCAACACCGGCTCATCATGACCGGCATATTGAGGCTCTGATTGAAGCGCTCACGGATGCTTGGACGACGCTCGGGATTCCGTATGGCCGTAGGGCTGTGGCTCGCTCCGATGGACGTCTTGAAGAGCATCTGGTTCAATCGCCAGCGGACATATCGGGTCGGCCATCGATCTCGGCGGAGTAGACCGGCGCAGCTGCGCGGCCACGCAACTTCGAACATGGAGGAAGTCCAAACATGACGAAATCCAAGTACAAGATCTTGCTCGTCACTCAGCATTACCATCCGATCCATCTGGCAGACGACCGGATCTACATTGTGGAGCCGATCCAATACGAGGTGCTGGCATCATTACTGGACAAGGATAAGGTCTCAATCTCCCTGCTTGACCAGCGCCTTGATCGCCGCTCGTCAGCTCTGCTCAATATGCTCAAGCGGGAACGACCTGCATTTGTCGGATTTACATCCTGGACGATGCACGTTGGCTTGGTGCGGGCGCAGGCCGCACTGGTTAAACAGTTCGACCCGTCAATCATTGTCGCGGTCGGCGGCCATCACGCTAGTTTGAGCCCGGCAGACTTTGCAGATCCCAATATTGACTATGTGATGATGGGCGAGGCCTATCTCTCATTCCGCGATCTGATCCAGCGTTGTAGCGAGAATGAACGCCACGTTTCAGACCTAACCGGGGTTGCGTGGCAGGACAACGGAGCATTTTTCTCGAATGGCACGGCCGCTGTTCCAAGGACATTTGATCTAGATGCTCTACCGATCCCAGACCGAAGCATCCTTGGTGACTACAAGGGAAAGTACTATCACCTCTGGTGGAAGCCTGTTGCCGCCCTGAGAACATCGATGGGGTGTCCGGCGCGCTGCTCCTTTTGCAACCTTTGGCGACCAAACCTCGGAAAATTCTTGACATGGAGTCCGGACTATATTGTCGAATACCTAAAATCCATCGACGAACCGTATGTCATCTTTACGGATGATCATTTTTTTGGCGACGGACGTCGCGCCTACGCGATCGGTGAAGCGATCCTTCGCGCAGGCATCAAGAAGCAGTACTTGTTTTATAGCCGCGCCGACGCAATCGTCAGAGACCCTAGCCTCGTCGAGCTGTGGTCGCGGGTTGGGCTCAAGCGCCTCCGGATGGGCCTCGAAAGCTACTCCGACTCTGAGCTGTATGCCATGGACAAGGGAAGTTCCGTCGCTCACAACGATAAAGCGATCGAAATCCTCAAGAAGAATCAGGTGCTAATCGAAGGCCTATTCATTGTCGGCGTTGATTATACTGCGGATCAGTTCGAGAATCTGACAAACTACATTCGTAGCCGCAAAATCGATATCCCGAACATCACCGTTGCAACGCCAATGCCTGGCACGAGCGACTACACCAAGAACGAGAACGCCCTCATCTACAAAGATCCAACTTATTACGATTTTCAGCACGCTGTTCTACCTACAAAACTCGATATCAAGGAATTTTGTCACCGTTACGGCAAGATGCTGCTCAAGGTCCAGAGACCGCCAATCGAGCAGATTCGGCGAATTGGGTTCCGGAAGTTTCTTTGGAACGTACCGTCGTTCTGGATCTATTTTCTGCGCGTTTACACCTCGCACAAGCATTACGGTTATGTCGAGCGGCGCATCATCGATATGCCAACCCTTCCATGGATCGATATGCGGCGCGCAAATTGTAGCGACAAAGGTGAGGATCAAGTCAGGCAATCTGATTCCGTCAGCTTCGATGAGGTGCTTTCGGCGAGGACGCCAGTATGACCAACGCCGCAGTTGCTTCCAGTGACATCAAGCTGCGTTTTGCTTATCCCAGCGATTTTGCAGCACTGCGGTCTCTTCGTGATGCGGTGTTCCGCGACGAACTCGGAATCCAAGAGCGATCCTATCACGATGTCATATCTGACTGGCATTCTAAGAATATTGTCTTGATTGCCGGGGAGCGTCTCATCGGCGCCGTTCGTCTGGCCTACATTCGAGAACTTCAGGAGTACTATGTAAGCTACCTGTGCTTGACAGAAGAGTACCGTCGGAAAGCCCATCTGCGGTTGTTGTTTGGAGCGCTCCTCTTGCTGATGAAGCGAAATGAGATCAGGTCAATTAGGGCGGATTCTTCTGATGCCAACCTCAATATGTACAAGGCGATGGGATGCGTTCCCGTCGGAGCGAAATTCAGGAAGCCTGGCTTCGTCTGCGAGTGGACCCCCATGCGCTATTGGCTTGGTGTCAATGCAGCCAGAGAACGGAGCCTTTCCGAACGTGCAGCCGCTCATTTCGAGCGATGTGCCGAGGGTGATTTGATTTGGGCCTTCGACACCGCGTTTCATATCTGTAGCAGCATGTCAGCATACCAAACCATCTTCGAGGATCTTCTCGAAAGGGGTCTTATTCCAGGACATGTACCGCATCTGACGCTTTCGACGCGGTTGGTCGACTTGCCACATAATGAGGCGTTTATCCCCGAGCCCAAGACCATCGAGGTGCGATCAGATAAGGTTGAATTTATGCCGGAGGCGTCGACCAAGTCTATCACGGGACCGTCCTATTTGGATGACTCCACAGTCGCTTTGAACAGTCGATTCTCGCACCTAAACGCCCTGATTGCGGCCAGTAACCTCCTGATCATTCTGGTTGAATCCGAAGCCCTGGGTTTGGCTCGATTGTATGCGATCCTTACCAATAAGCATCTTGTTGAATTGAACAGCTGGGATGAATTGTCGCAACTCTGCCGTCCGGCCGTCGTAAGCGCGACCGTCGTTATCGGACCGACTGATCTGGCGCCGTCCCATACCGTTCTGTCCGCAGTGCTACGCAGTTGTGCCATTGGGGTGCTGACCGCCGCGGACCTGCCGGCGCTCTCGTCCAAGATTCTCGGCTCGTATTTTCATTTCATTGGGCCGACAAAATGCGCGGTCGCGGTAAGTAAGCTGGACACCGGATCGTGCCACGCGGTGTCGGGCGTCCATTTTGCGCTCACCCCGTTGATGTCAGGCCTCGTCTTTAGGCAAGAGTTAGCCATCATCGTGTTTGGTACGTATCATCTCGTGATTGTGCCAGCCAGAACGTGTCGATCGGCTTTGGTCCGCATTGCGGCGTCTCTGAACGCAGGTTGCACGATCGGACAATCAGTCCGGTTGGCCAGCGCAGAGATCGGCTACAATGAGCCTATGATGCTGATCGGAGATCCAACCTTGCGTCTCGTCCTCGTGCGATCAGAGAGGAACGCGGAGGAGACGCAGAAATTAGCGGCTGTCTCGGAGTAATGGCTGCGTGAACACCTCCTTGGCGATCCTTGCTGCAACAGGCGTGGCGCTAAAAGCGACGCTATATTCAACTTTATTGTGTGTCCTCGCCGGATTGGCGCTGATTGCGACGATCTTCGTGCGGTCAATGCCGAGCCGTGCCGGCGTATTAAGGCTGTCGGGTTTGGCGCACGAGGTGAGGGTCTACTACGACAAGTATGGTATTCCCCACATTTTCTCGGAAAATTTCGAAGATGCCGCGCGAAGCTTGGGTTACCTACATGCAAGCGAGCGACTGTTTCAGATGGAATTACAACGACGTGCCGGGCGAGGGCGACTTTCTGAGGTCCTCGGGGCGGAATTTATTGAAACGGACAAGGTTATTCGTGTTTTAGGCCTTCCTATGCTTGCTCAGAGCAGTTTTCTCGCGCTCTCCCCGGAAGTTCGGTCTACCCTTTCGGCCTACGCTGACGGTGTCAATGCATTCCTGTCAACTCACCGACGTCGACTGCCTTTCGAGCTGGTCGCGTTGAGAATCCGACCGGAGCCATGGTCTCCGATCGACGCGATCGTCTGGGGCAAGCTTATGGCTTGGCAAATGAGCAGGAATTACCTTGCGGAACTAAATCGGGCCGAGCTGATCAGCAATGTTGGAGCGGAATTTGCGCACCTATTCTATCCCGATCAAATGGGGGACGAGATTGGAACGTTGGATGTGAGCAGCTATGATGATCGTCACGGACCATCCGATGTCTCCGGAAAAATTGGGGCGCTGCTCGGACTGGCCAATGGCGCTTCAAATGCGTGGGTCGTTTCTGGCAAACGTACCTCCAGCGGCCGTCCGCTGCTCGCAAACGATCCGCACCTTGACGTAACGTCGCCTGTACTGTGGTTTTTATGCCGAATCGTCACTCCTGGGGGATGGGTGAAGGGAGCTGGCGTGCCCGGCATACCAATGATCTTGCTTGGACAGAACGAAAATATCGCTTGGGGAACCACGGCGGCGATGTCCGATGTTCAGGATCTCTTCGTAGAAACGTTGGACCCGACGGATCCGACCAGGTATCTCGTGCACGGGAGCTCGCACGCATTCGAAGCACATGAGGAGACGATTCGCGTCCGAGGACGACCCGATGTCAGATTCACCGTGCGCAGATCGCGGCACGGTCCTGTGCTGTCTGACGCCGTTCCGCGTCTGGCCGCGCTCGCAGGATCCGGGCGGGTCATCGCACTGTCTTTCAGCGGACTCAGCGATCGCGATCGCACTCCGGAGGCAATGCTCAAACTCAATCGGGCACGAAACTGGGATGAGTTCAAAGCCTGTCTTGGTCTCTATGAAACACCCGCACAAAACATGCTCTATGCGGATGCTGGCGGCAATATCGGAGTGATTAGCCTGGGTCGGATTCCGGTGCGTAGATCGGGGTATGGCTTGCATCCTGCGGCAGGATCGCCGGGAGAGGCAGATTGGTCAGGCTACGTTCCGTTCGAGGAGATGCCGCAGTCGTTGAATCCCGAGTGTGGCTACATTCACAACGCCAATGGACCGCTCGCTTGTACCGCGCCAGAAACGTTCATGGGCTGTGATTGGGAAGAATTGTACCGAACACAAAGAATTCAGCAGTTTTTTGATAATATAGGGTTGCATTCGTTGGACACGTCTGCGGGCATGCAGGCAGATATTCTATCTCTCGCTGCTCGGGATTTTCTGCCCGTATTACTGCGAGCCCGCCCAGTAAGTGCGCTGGGACGCCAAGCCGCCGCGCTGCTGTCGAATTGGGACGGCACAATGCACAAACATTGGCCGGAACCACTTATCTTCACCGCGTGGGTACAAGCGCTCCGAAGAATACTGATCGATGAGAAGACGAAAGTGAAGTTTGAGCACGTTGGACCCTGTGCAGTCTCGCTGCTCCGGAAGCTAGTCTTGGAGCACCCCGGATGGTGCGGGTTAGGCGAAGATGCGGATCCGGAGTGTCGTGACTGTCTGACCCAGGCCCTCGAAGAGGCTGTCACTCTACTCTCGAAGCGCCGCGGATCCAATTTGGCGAAATGGCAGTGGGGGCACGAGCATATTTCGGCGCTTTCTCATAGTTTCTATTCGCGGATACCAATTTTGCGATCAATCAGCGACCTCAGCGTCGGTAGTGGTGGAGATCTGTATACGCTCAACAGCGGAGGCGCATTTCAGCCACGTCATGATCGCCCATTCGAACGGAGGCATGTTCCGACATTCCGCGGCTTGTATGATCTCGGTGACCCGGATAGATCTCGATTTATGATCGCGACTGGTCAGTCGGGGCACATCTTCTCGCGGTTCTACGGAAATCTGACACCGCTCTGGAACAACGGCGAGTCGATCACGCTGGCCGGCGACGAGTTGGCGTTGCGACGCGAAAGTATTGGCTATGTGAGATTCGTTCCGTCGGATTGACAGGAACGGGCATGGTCGTCGGCGGACGGGACTGTCTGGGATCGATTGGTAAGGTATTTGACACGTTGGATGCGTTGAAGCCGTCGTCGGGTGAACAATACAATCTATCCGGCGCCTATCTCTCCGGGCTGTTTGCCGTTCTGGTGTGGGGAACCACCCCAGTGGCCACCGTGCTGGTCGCACATGATATTCCTTCATCTCTCGTGGGGCCGTGCAGGCTCCTCTTGGCAACTATGTTCCTATTGCCAATAGTCGTCCTGTTTCGGCCACCGCTTCCCACTGATAAGAGAGGTTGGACCGCAGTGGCGATAAATGGCGTAATTGGATTCTGTGGTTCGTTTTTCTTGCAGGGCCTTGGCTTCGCGCGCACGTCGACCTCGCATGCTGCCCTTATATTGGCCTGCGCTCCAGTGTTTACATCCGTAATCCAGCATGTGCTGTCCAGAACGTTTCCTCGAACTCGTTGGCTGATTGGAGGTGCCATAGCGTTGTGCGGTGAGACTCTCCTGATCTTCGCTCGTTCGAATGTGGATGTTATTAGCAGTGGAACTATGACTGGTGATCTTATAGTTCTAATGGGCACCATTACAGTCAGCGTCGGATATGTGGCCGGCGCAAGTGCGTCCGCTCGAATTGGTCTATTTGGCGCAACTGCGTGGTCGATCATCTTCGGCGCAGTCTTTATGGTGCCCCTATTGCCCTCGCTATTCGGGCCGCTCACGGCGTTGACGCTCGTGGGAGGTGGTTCACTAGTCTTTTTGGCCGTGTTCTGTACCTTGTTTGGATTCGCTGCATGGTTCTGGGCCTTGAACAGAGGAGGCGTCTCCGCGATCGCGCCTCTCCAGTTTGGCCAGCCAATCGTATCGCTGGCGATTGCTGTGATGTTTCTTGGTGAGCAAGTGTCGCTCTCAATGCTTGTCTCGATCGGACTAGTTATTGCCGGTGTCTATACCTGCCGACGCTCAATAAGTGATAAAAAGACAATTCGTTAACTAAACATGACATCCACAATGAGGCTTACGGTTATCGGGCCGGAGGGTTTGGTCGTTACTCGAGCGAATTCATGAGTGATGTAACCCGTCTGTGGTGTCGGTCAGCTTGGATGCGAGTATAAATAGGACTAGTCGCTGTAACGGAGAGTTCGCTGACGGATGGTTTCGTTGAGCGTGTCGGTGCTTGGGAGCTTACCAAGTGTGTCGAGCGTCATCCGGAACTGCCCCTTCGTCACGAAGAACTGCCTCTAGGAATGGGGTCATGATCACGGTTGGAGGTGGTTTTCGCGGTGACGGGGCAGGCGGGTGCGGAGCCGACAGGAAGCCCGTCACTGCGGTCGCGCGGATCAGACCGCTTTTGCGCTTGGTCTGGAGGCGGTAGCTGTCGCCGGCGATGGTCAGGACTTCACGGTGGTGCAGCAGGCGATCGAGAATTGCGGTGGCGACCATCGGCTCGGCGAAAACGGTGCCCCATTCGGCTGCGCTGCGGTTAGAGGCGATCGGGCATCGCGCCGCGCTCGCAGCGCCGGCCGATCAGTTGACAGAACTTAGCGCCGCATCCGGCTCCGGCGGTAGGTAGCCGAGCTTGTCGACGATCAGCAGGTTCGGCTTCAAACGCGCAAGTAGCTTCTCGTCGAGGCGCCGTCGCTGTGCGCCTTGGCGAGCCCCTCAACCTGCGCCGTCGCCGTGGTGAACTGGATCGTGTAGTCGGGCAGGAGCGCCTCGCGACCGAGCGCGCAACCGACAAATGCATCCTGGCGACCGCACGGCACGAGCAGCGGCACCTCCTCGCCATTGGCGATCCAGCGCGATGCGGCTAGGCCGCGGATCTGCTTCGGATCGAAAGAGGGCTGTGCCTCCAAGTCGAAGCCGGCGCGCGCCTTCACCTCTGGGAAGTGGGCGAGTTCTAGCCCCATCTCGATGCGGCGATGATGCTTGTGGGCGATCTCCCGCTCGCACAGAATCAGCAGCGTCTAGCGCGCCGACAGGTTTGAACGCGCTGCCTCATCCATCAGGCTGTCGAGCTGGTCGCGGATCCCGGTTAGCTGCAATCGCGTCAGCATGGCGTCGAGCGGATCGTCGATGCGTTAGACGTTCTTGTTGCCGGGCCATCAGAAGCTCCCTCCGATCGCGGCTTCGCAATCGGCGAGCGGACGTAGCAGCAATCGGCGGAGGCTCCGCCGCTTCCGCGATCTTCGCGTGGGGGGAGGGCGGCATCGAGATAGATAGGATCGACGATCCGCATGCGGCAAACCAACTCGGACTTTAAATGCTGCTGGATGACACTTCGGTGGCAGGTCAAACCGAAATCCCATCTGGATCCCTTGCCCGATGCGTATGTGATCTGGTTAAGATTCGAACAGATCCCCCCGGACTTTTCCAATCGCGAAAATTCCATCGGTCCTCGACAGGTCTCTAAAGAAGGCCTGATTAATCTCCGGATCTCGGTGGAGTGGCTGTTCTAGGTAACTGACCCAATCGTAAGCGTTTCTCACAATCATGGTCGGTTTCTCCACTTTGAGTGTCGGATATAGCTCGTTTGCCACCGCAACCCCTAAATCCATTAACTCGTTATCAATCGTGGAGCTATCCCGATAATTTGGCACAATTGGATCACAACACCGCGAGAAAACGTGCCAGTTGATAGGATTCCTCGTTCTTACGGCCAGAAACATCGAGCTTGGGTCGTCAGTATTCAGTTCGGTTCGAAGGATGCTCTTTATGAAGCGGCTGCGAAGTCCACCGCTCTGATACTCAGGCCTCACGTTCGTAGCAGCAGAATAGAGAATTGTTTTTCCAAGCATCTTTATGCGCTTATAAATATTGTAGCCGACTAGGCGGTCTCCATTCAATGCTAGCGCAACACCGGTTGTTTCATTGAAATAGAATGTCTCAAATTGCTTATAGACCGCAGGTTCCTTTTCCCAAATCCGATCAGCGATTTGATCGAACTCCAGAATTAATTCTTCACGGCGCTCGAGCCGAATGTCGGTCGTATTCTTCCACACTTCTATCTCGAGTCGTTCCATTTTTGCACCACGTCTGCGCCGATACACGCTCATGATAGCCCAACCGATTTCCCGAGGCCATCTGAATCAGCCAATCAAACGAACAGGCTTCAATGACGGATTGACCTGCCACCGAAGTTTCATCCAGCAGCCTTTAGAGTACGAGTTGGTTTTACGCCGATTGGCGCGGGTGGAGCGACGGGCGAGCGGCGGAGCTGGTCGGGGTTGCGCAGCAGACTGCCTGTTGCGGTGAGGCCGCCGGGGTCTGGTATTTCAGCGAGGAGTGAGGCCGCTCGTCATTGTAATCGGCGACCCATGCAGCAATCTTGCTCCGTGCCTCAGCGATCCGCCGGCCCGAGATCGAGGTGTCCGGGATCGCGCCCAAACACTCCTTGGTGACATCATCGACGATGTTGAGGATGCGGAAGCGACGGCCGTTGGCAAATTGGTCGGAGACGAAGTCCAGCGACCAGCGCGCATTCGGCTTTGCTTCCACCGGGATCGGAGCCCGCGTCCCGATGGCCTTCCGACGAGCGCGTCGCTTGCGCACCGTAAGCCCTTCTTCCCGGTACAGCCGATGGATACGGTTGATGCCGGATCGCTCGCCTTCCCGTCGCAGCAGGATGAACAGCCGACGATAGCCGAACCGCCGCCGTTCGTTGGCAAGCTCGCGCAGCCTGACCCGAAGCTCCGCGTCAGACGGCCGCCGAGACCGATAGCGCACCATCGTCCGATCGGCCCCGACGATCGAGCAGGCCCGCCGTTCCGACAGGCCGAGCCTGGCCTGCAGATGCGCCGCTGCGGCGCGCTTGGCGGCAGGCCCTACCATTTTTTTGAAAGCAGCTCCCGTAGCGCCGCCGCATCGAGCATCTGCTCGGCCAGCAGCTTCTTCAGCTTGGCATTCTCGTCCTTGAGCGCCTTGAGCCGCTTGGCCTCGGAGACGTCCATGCCGCCGAACTTGGCCTTCCAATTGTAGAACGTCGCTTCCGAGATCCCGTGCTTGCGAGCCAGATCGGCCGTCTTCGCGCCGGTCTCATGCTCCTTCAGAACCGCAATGATCTGCTCTTCCGTGAACCGCTTCCGCTTCATCTGTCCGTCCTTCGTTAAGGCGGACTCTAAATCCTTCTGGAGGAAATTCTTAGGGGCAGG
>BFBZ01000062.1_pt6 | contig 28267 bp, 20 predicted proteins | sample 1888401 | NCBI WGS metagenome assembly BFBZ01 (sample SAMD00112614, study PRJDB3348) | symbiont metagenome | host: Chara braunii
GGCGCCCGACGAGGGTCGTCAAAACGCACCGCAACGGCGACCAGAGCGCCGCCTCAGGCCGTCCAAAGCTCACCGCCGTGCATCAAGCGGGCTAGGAAACGAATTGTTGATGACGATCGACCAAATGTCTTTGTTGATTTCCTTGATGTTGTCGATCGAAGTCTGGATTCGGCCAATCTCCTTCTCGTCCAGCGCTTCGATCTTGCCGTATTTCACGTCGTCCTTGCCGTCGACGATACGCATCAACTGCGTGCTGCCGTGCGACCCGTTTTCGTCGAATGAATAGATGCAGTGACTGTATTTGTTTCGCAGCTTTCCCTGCCGCGTCAGCTTGCCTGTGACAGCCAGCACCGCCTGACGGCAAGCTGCCGGCGTTTTTTGCATTTTAGCGAGCCGTTCGACAAGTTCGATCCGCGCCCTCGTCGTGTTCAGGGTCAGGAAAATGATGATCGCCGCCTCCTTGTCAACCTTGGCCAGGCCAGCAATCAGGTGGATCAGCAGGCTTTCAGTGTTGGTCCATGTATAGTTCAACTGGCCAACAAGCAGCAGGATCTCCTGAAAGCGCGGCATCGTCAGCTCATGGCGCGGATTGGACGAGATCGGCTTTTGAACGTCCCATGCTTCCGTAAATGGAATCCTTGCGCGCATGAAAAGCTGCGGCGGCTTCCGTCCTGTTGTGAGCTCCGAGCTTGGTGATGATGTTGTGGAGGTGAATCTTAACCGTGTGCTCGGAGAGCCGGAGGTTCGCGGCGATAATCTTGTTCTGCAACCCGCGGGCTACCATCTCCAGGATCTGGAGTTCTCGATCCGTCAGTTCACACATCGCCCCGAAGTCTGACTGTTTCGCCAACGGTTGATCGGTAGGTGCGGAGTAGTCCGCAGCCTTTTGCGGAAGGCTCCTCGCGTATGACTGAAACATCGCCGGTGGGAAATATTCGCCGCCGCGAAGCATGAGCCTGATCACAGAGAGCCAGAGGTCGAGCTTCAAATCCATAGGCAGGACGCTTCGCACCACCTTCAGATCGACGATGTCTTGCATGGAAACCGGAGCATGGCTGTGCTGTTGCGCCAGCACGATCGGAGTCGTCGGATGATACCGCATCAGATCGGCRGCCCGTGGACCGATTTCCGGCAGGAACTCAGTGTCGATGAGTATAAGGCAAACGGGCCGCTCGGATATCGCGCAGGCGCCTTCCAGGCTTGTGGCCTGCTCAACCGCTATGGAGGGAAATTCCCTCTCGATCGCATATACCAGACATTCCGGAAAACTGTCTGTCGAGGAAATAGTTAGAAGGATTCTGCGCGCCGAACTCTCTCCCACACCGCTACTCACGGTGCTGCGTACACTTGCTCTGGACATGGTCGCTACCCCACCCTGGACTAAGACTTTAGTCCTGCCCTCTCCAATTTCTTTGGGCCTTCCGCCTCCTCGAACAGCTAGCCTTAAGGACCTATACACCAAATTAGGCCGCGCTGATATAGTTCSGATGGGCTATAGCCAGATTTGCCATTCCTCGGCGGATCGGAGAATTCGCGGGTTCGTTCTGAGCCCGAAGCGATGTGAGATCCCGGCACTTCCCCAGATTGAAGACGCGTCTTGAGCGGGCCGGCCGAACGAGCTAGCCCAAACTGTCAGCTTTCCATCAGTAGCCGCTGGGCACAGACTTCCCGGGTTCCATATGGGATTGGGGTTATCCAGGACTCTCCCGTTTGAACGACCGAGCTCGTAGTGGTTCGGCGCTCGGCAGCTAGTGCCTTGGCTCTGCCACCTCTCCCGATGCCAAAGGGAGGTACTCACGCAAGACATCATGAAATACCGGATTTCGGACCTCAGTACCCTCGGTCCGACGATCCACTCACCGCATTAAACGCAACGTCCGCGCAAAACCCAAAACCGCGTAAGAGAAGAATGCGGTTCGGTAGTCGCGGCTTCAACAGAGGACACGAACCATGTCTCTCGACCTCGACAAGAACAACATCAACGCATTCGGTCTGCAGATCGTCGACAGTGAATTGGGCGACGGCAGTGGCGTCAATGCGAACAGCAACAACAATCAGAACACCAACAACGCCGACAATACTAGCGACAACTCGAACAGCAACGGCAACACGACTTCGAACGGAAACGACAACACGGCCTCGAACGAAAACGAGAACCAAAACAAGGACTTGAACAAGAACGCAAACGAAAACAAGGCGTCGAACGAGAACGAGAACTCGAACGAGACCAAGAACCTGAATGAGAACAAGAACGTCAATGACACCAAGGTCGACGTCAAGGTCGGTGTCAATCTCGATGGCCAACTCGGCAACACAGATAACCATTTCGCCGACGTTATAAACAAAGATGGAGAGTTCAAGGACAACACCATCATCAACAACAAGGACGGCAACGTCAGCTATCACAATGGCGATGAGGTCACCTTCAAGGACATCCTGAACAATTCGATGACGGGCGCTGGCAACAACAGCGTCTCCATCATCAACCAGGTCGCGAAGCTGGATCAGAACAACACGCTRGACAAYGCGACTGTCAGCAACACCGGTCCCCTCAACCTCAACTTCAACGCCACGGCCGGCCAATCGAAGGCCGGTGACGGCATTTCGGCCGGCGGCGGTGGCGGCCATGGCGGCAGCGATGCCAAGGCCAACGGCGGCGATGGTGGGAACGGCGGCGATGCCAAGTCGGGCAACGTCGAAGCCGGCGACGGCACGGGCGGCTCCGCGCTCAGCGCTGCCGAAGGCGGCGCCAGCACGAGCGACAACACGGCCTACGGAGGCGACTCCAAGGCCAACGGTGAGAGCGGCAACGCCAAGGGCGGCAGCGGCGAGGGCGGCAACGCCAAGGGCGGCAGCGGCGATGGCGGCAACGCCGACGGCGGCGAGGGTCTCGGTCTCGGTCTCGGGCTTGGGCTCGGCCTAGGCGCCGGCTCGGCTGAAGGCGGCGATGCCAAGTCGCATGGCGGCGACTCCAAGGCCAGCGGCGGTGACAACAACGCGGAAGGCGGCAATGTCAAGGCCGCCGGCGGCGACGGCGGCAACGGCGGCAACGTCGGCGACGTGACCGGCGGCAATGGCAGCCATGCAGGCGACGGCATCAACGCCAACATTCCGGTCCTGAACTATGGCGAAGGCGGCAACTCCAAGGGCGACGGCGGCGATGCTACCGGTGGCGGTGGCGGCGGTGCTGGCGGTGGTGGCGGTGGTGCCAACGCCGATGGCGGAAATGCCAAGGCCGACGGCGGCAATGCCCATTCGAGCGGCGGCGATTCCACAGCTGACGGCGGTAGTGCCGTCGGTTCTGGCTATGGCTCCGGCACCGGCACCGGCTCGGGCTCGGGCACGGGCGGTGCCGGCGGCGCTGGCGGCGATGGGACCGGCGGCAGCGGAACGAGCGGCGACGGTACCGGCGGAAGCGCAACCAGCGGCAATGCGACGGGCGGCACAAGCACCGGCGGCGCGGCATCGGCGCTTGGCGGCGCAGGTGGTCATGCTTTGAGCGGAGCCTGGGCCGATGGCACCGGCGGCGATGCTAACGGTGGCATGACCCTAGCCGGAGCCGCAGGTGATGGCGGTGTCGGCGGCTACGCCCACAATGGTGACGGTGGCGCCGGCGGCGACGGCGGGATGTGGGGCTCTAACAATGGCCACAATGGCTACGTGACCGGCGACAGCCATGCCTCGGCGGACGCCCTCATCTCCCCCAGCATGTTCAACCAAAACATCGTGATGGGCGCCAACCTGCAGGAAAACCTGGTCTCTCAGACCGTGGTGGGCGGCGACTACCATCATACCGTTGCCGGTGAAGGCAACGACCATACCGGTGCATGACAGATCGAGTGATCTTCAAGCAGATCAGTACAATGGGCTGCGCGGATCTTCCGCGCAGTCCTGCCAATCCGGGAGACATGCCGCTCCGATCGAGCGCGAAATGTTCTCAAGATATGGAGGCTGTCTGTGTACTCGATGCAACTGGACAAGATCACCGAGGCAATCGCGCATTTCATCGGAATGTTCGAAGTCTCGGTCGAGGAAATGCGACAGCTACAGGCCTATGGTGATTTCAAGATCGCCGAGGCGGCCAAGGACGAGACCTCCGACCTTCCCAATACTAACATCAACGTCAAGGCACCCTACACGCTGGACGATTTCAATCCGCATGTTTCGTATATGGGCATCGCGCCCAATCCGGTGGTGCTGAACACGGTTAGTTCGAGCTTCCGCTACACGCCACCCGAAATCTATCAACACGGGCACTCACACCCCGGCTACTATCATTATTACTTTCCTCGATTTCCAGATGTCGGCGGCGGCATGTTCCTGCCGCATGTCGTACCTCCAGGTTCGGTCGCAGTTTACATCCATCAGGAAATCCAACTGTCCGAAAACGACTATGTCAGCGCCGGCGGACACGGCCTTAGGTTGACGCCGGCCGTCAATGACGGCAGCGAACTGGCTCTTCTGACGAACAGCGCGGCGGAAGTGTCGCCGCTTGACAACCTGGCAATGCCAGTCTCCGACGCGGAAATGGCGGCCACCGTCGTCACCGCCGGCCAGCGGATCGAGGCCTATCCCGGTTCGAATGGCGACGCGAATGTTTTTGTTCTACGTCCGGACGCGGCAGGAGACTCCATCGAAGGGACATACGTCAACGGGCAACTCGTCAGCCAGGACTCTGCGCCAAAACTCGAGGATCATTTCAACTTCCWGAAGAAACACAGCAGCGACACAAGCGCCGGCGGCGCTAATGACTACAGTGTGCCGTCGTACTCTCCCAAGTTCATGTCAGGCTGGGGAAACGGAGCCTTGGCACCGTCCGTGGAGTTGGACGCTGGCCACAATACAATGCTCAATTCCGCGGTTTTGACGAACGACTGGACCGGAGCGCCGGTCATCGCCGTTGTCGGCAACGTCTATGACGTCAACGCCATTGTCCAGATCAACGAGCGGTGCGACAGCGCGGCGGTCAGCTCAAGCCTGAACGCGTGGAAGTTGAACAATACCCCGGACGAGAGCTTCAATGTCGCGATGTTCAAGCACATCGATCCATCGGCCAGCAGTGCAGCACCTACACCGGCGCACGGATTCCCGGCGGCTTGGGTGGTGACGCAGGTCACCGGCGATCTCGTCATGATGAACTGGCTCCAGCAGTACAGCTTCATGACCGTCAATGACACCACGATCCTATCTTCCTCCGGCGTCAAGACTATGATCAGCACCGGTGGAAACACTGCGGTAAACGACATTTCGCTCAATGAACTGAGCTACAATTATGACTTGATCATCATCGGCGGTCACATCTATGACGCGAACATCATCCATCAGTTGAACATCCTGGTCGACAACGATGTTATCGGCGCGGTCAGTGGCTTCGAGACGTCCGGGCCGGGTTCATGCTCCACAGGGGGAAACCTTCTCTGGAACAATGCTGGCATCATCAACGTTGGCGGAAAGCAATTTGATCCGCTGCCGGACTCCTATCTCAAGGCGGCGCAGGACYTGGCGGCRGGCAAGGGCGCCAGCCCCGGCGATATCCTGCACGATCCAGCTTTCGCCGGCACTGGCGCTCTGCGGGTTCTCTACGTCTCCGGCGACCTGTTCAATATCCAATACGTCTCCCAGACCAACGTGCTGGGCAACAGTGACCAGATCGCCCTGGCGATGAACCAGATCGTCGCCCATCCCGAGGCGCACTGGACAATCACCACCGGCGGCAACCAGCTGGCCAATTTCGCCGGGATCGTCGATGTCCACGGGACCGGCAAGACCTATGTCGGCGGTCAGCACTATTCAGATGAGATCCTGATCCAGGCAAACCTTGTTTCGAGCGAACCGGATCTGGGTGGACACAATCCCAACGCGCTGGCCAACGAGGCGGTAGCCTTCCTGACCGACGACACTTCACACGAAGCTGCGCGGCCGGATCACCACATCGTGCCGACGCCGGACCACGTCCACGCTGACGGCATGCAAACAATGCTGGGTTGATCAGATATCGGGGGACATGATGAGCGACGATCGCGATTTGTCTTGGGACAAGCTCGCCGAGGACCTCGAGGCAGCGATGCATGAGGACGACCAGGGATCGTCGAGTTCCGCCATGCCTCGTCAGACGCTCTCGAACGCCTTGCGGCAACATGAGCGGGCAATCGACCAGACCATGAAGGCAATCGACAAAGTCGTCGATCAATTGCATGACGTCGCGGCCCACCCTGCGGCGAAGACCGGCCAGGATCGGCCATTGCCCCACGCTCACTGCCAGAATGCCGAGACTGCTCCGTCGAAGGGCAGGCCCACCTCAGGGCAGGCCACACCGCCTGCGCCTGCATCCCAGGCCATAGCCGCGCCATCACCGGGAATGCCCACATCTGCCACCGCGTCGGCGCAGGATGGCGGTCAGCTCAACGAAGCCAGAACACTTGCTCCGGCCGCGAACCCGCCGGCAGCAACCAAGAAGCTCTCGGCTGATCCGGTCGAAGTCGACACTGCCCTGCGGGAGAAGCGGTCCGAAGATAGGGCGCATCCGGTTCAGCAGGCCATCCCGCGATCGCAGGCAACGTCTACCCGGCCCAGTGAGATGCGTGCCGATGCGGGGCAGACGCCGACTGTCGGGCCGGTCCCGAGATCCGCAGCCGTTGCGGAGAAGCCAGATCTCAATGCGCAGAGCCAACCGTCCAAATCGGAACAGCCCCCGCAGCCAAGCCGAAGCATCTCGGCTGGCGCAAAGGAGGGCCCTTCGACAGTCAGTTCTCAGCCGCAGCCGGCACGAGTCGAGGCGCAATCCACGCGGCCGGCGCAGGAGCAGACGGCAGCCTCGATAGTCGAGAAGTCCGGCGTTCCGGCCCCACCTGCCGCCGCAAAGATTGAACCTCGCGCTGCCGAGGCCGCCCCCAAGGCCGCGCCGACGATCAAGGGGCAAAGCGCATCAGCCGACTCGCCATCGCCAAGGCCACAGCCTGCGCCCCAACAGGCCGAGCAGCAGGCCAAATTTGCGCCCGACGCGCCAGCTAAGCCGTCCGCAACTGAGATGAAGGACGCGCCAAAGTCGCCGGGCATGATCACCATTGAAGGCGATACCGGTCCCATCAAGGCGAGGGAGCCCGTCCCGGGCGGGGCACCGCCGGGCGGCGTCGACGATAGCGGCCGCCGAGGCGGCGGTGGCGGCGGTGGCGGCGCCTTCCACAAGCGGCTCGGCCCAATTGATTTCGGTGCCGCCCTCAAAGCCGGAATGGGAGCAGTCAAGAAAAACCTGCTGATCGTGATGATGTTCACGGTGGCGTGCAACGTGCTCGTCTTGGCTATACCGATCTATCTATTCCAGATTTCCGATCGCGTTCTTACCAGCCGATCCCCCGACACGTTGATCATGCTAACGGTGGTGATCGTAGGCGCGGTGATCCTGCAGTCGATGTTCGACGCGCTTCGCCGCTTCATCCTGATGCGCACGGCCGTCGAGGTCGCGGCGCAGCTGGGGGCGCCGATCCTCGGCGCCGCGGCCAGGGCCTCCCTGAACAGCAACGGAAAGGAATATCAGGTCCTCGGCGACCTGCAGCAGCTCAGAACTTTCCTGACATCCGGCACGCTGCTCTCGTTTCTCGACGCGCCGATGGCGCCAATAATGATGCTGGCAGTGTTTCTCATCCATCCGCATCAGGGCTTCATTGTCGTGGCTTCGGCTTTGCTCCTGCTCGCAATTACCCTCATCAACCAGCGTGCGACCGCCGGTGCTTTCAGCGAGGCAAATGCGTACCAGAGCAAGGCCAACATCCATCTCGATTCCATGGCGCGCAATTCCCAGATCATCAACGCACTCGCCATGATTCCCGAGGCGGTGAAGATCTGGGGCAAGGACACCGCCAACTCGCTACGCGCGCAAGTGATCGCGCAGGACCGCAACATCGTTTTTGCTTCGTTGTCGAAGGGTGTGCGGCTCCTGACCCAAGTGACAATGCTTGGCTGGGGCGCGCATCTGTCGATTGATGGCCAGTTGACTGGCGGCATGGTCATTGCCGCGTCGATTATCGCGGGCCGAGCGCTGGGTCCGATCGAAGGCGCCATCGAGGGCTGGAACCACGTCGTGCATGTCCGCGCCGCCTATGGCCGCATAGTATCGCTGCTGCAGACGTCGCCGCTCAATCTCGAACGATTGAATCTGCCGCGCCCCGAGGGCCGCCTCGATGTCGAACGGCTTCTTTTCGTGCCGCAGGGCACGAAGCGTGTCGTGTTGAACGGTATTTCGTTCGCGCTCTCGCCGGGCGATTCGCTGGCGATTATCGGCAACTCGGGCGCCGGCAAGACGACGCTCGGCAAGATGCTGGTCGGCTCGATCCTGCCGACATCAGGCAACGTCCGGTTCGACCTGATGGACCTGCGTAATTGGGATCCGCGCCAGTTCGGCGAGAACATCGGCTACCTGCCGCAAGACGTTCAGCTGTTCCCCGCATCGATTAAGGCCAACATCGCCCGCATGCGCGACGACGCGACGGATGCGGAAATCTACCAGGCGGCAGCACTGGCCGACGTCCATGAGATGATCTCCACGTTGCCGCACGGTTACGAAACCTTCGTTGCTGTCGACGGCGCCCCGCTTTCCGGCGGACAAAAGCAGCGCGTCGCCCTTGCTCGCGCGTTCTTCGGCAATCCGCGGCTGGTCGTGCTCGACGAGCCGAACTCGAACCTTGACATGGCGGGCGACGMCGCGCTCGAACGTGCRCTGCAGCATGCCAAGGAAAACAAGATAACGGTGATCACGATCACCCAGCGGCCATCCCTGCTGAAGAGCGTCGACAAGATACTGCTCTTGGTAAACGGCACCGTTGCCCTGTTCGGCATGCGTCAAGACGTCCTGCAGGCATTGGCAAACCGGGGGCTCAGCATCGAAGGTGGCTCGTTCGGCCATCAAATCCAGTAGCGGGTGCGTGATATGACAACCGATATCGCAAAAGTCCACGACATCCAGTGGTATTCGGAAGTGCCGCGCTCGATCTGGAAGCAGACCGCTTTCGGGATGCTGCTGATTGCGGTGACCTTCGGCGGCTTCGGCGCCTGGGCTACGACGGCGCCGCTGGCATCAGCCATCATCGCACAAGGGAGTTTTGTGGCGACGGGTCAAAACAAGATCATTCAGCATCTCGAAGGCGGCATCATCAAGGAAATCCTGGCCAACGAAGGCGATCACGTCAGCCTCGACCAGCCGCTGATCAAGCTCGACGAAACGGCCGCCCAGACCAACGCGCGGCAATTGTTCTTAAAGATGGCGAGGCTTGAGGCCATATCGGCCCGATTGAACGCTGAAGTGCAAGGCGACGGCAATATTCAGTTTCCCGCAATCATTCTTGACAACCGCTATGACCCGGAGGTCTCGCCGATCATGCAAAGCCAAGCGCTCAATTTCAGTGCGGCCGAGAGCAAGCGCGACAGCGATATCGCGCTTTTTGATCAAAACATAAAGGCGATGGAATTCCGCAACGAAGGCATCAATGAGCAGGTCTCGTCCGTGCGGCGCCAGCTGCAATTCCTGAAGGAGGAATATCAGGGCAAGCAAAAGCTCCTCGATCAGGGTCTCATCCGCGGTACGGAGGTGAAGGCAATCCAGCGGGCGATGGCGGATGCCGAAGGCCAGATCGGCAAAATGGTGGCCGAAGTTGCCGAGAACCGTGAGGAAATCGTCAGGTTCGAGCGGCAGATCACGCAGACGAAAGACACCTATCGCCAGGCGGCGCTCCAGGAATTGCAAAGCCTGCAAGCGGAGCTGGACGCAGTGCGGGAGCAGTCGCGGGAGGCGGACAGCGTGCTTCGCCGCGTGACCATCAACGCTCCCGTGTCCGGCACCATTATCCGCATGTATTACCACACCGCAGGCGGCGTCATTGAAAGCGGCAAAGCCATTCTCGAAATCCTGCCCACCGATGTGCCGTTGGTCATTGAGGCACAGGTGCCACGTACCGACATCGACAAYGTTAAGGTCGGGCAAAAGGCTTCAATAAGGCTGACCGCGCTCAACCGACGCACCACGCCGGTGCTGGAGGGCGAAGTCTACTATGTCTCGGCCGATGCCTTGCCTGAGATGCAAGGGCCCGTTCCGAAGGAAGTCTATTTGGCCCGTGTGCGCCTGCCGGCGAGCGAATTGGCAAAGGTGCATGGTTTTTCGCCAACGCCAGGCATGCCGGCCGAAATAATGGTGCAAGAGCGTCCACGGACATTCTTCAGCTATCTGACGAAGCCGATCGCCGACAGCATGGCCAGAGCCTTCATGGAACAATGATCTCTAGATGAAGGGAACAATTTTCGAGGAAACTATGCGGATTGACGTCATCATGAGACGCGAGGAATCGGCTAAACTCTAAACTCACGGTCGATGCATTACTTGGCCAMGGGTTGCGGTTGGCTGGTTAGGGTTCGCCGTTAAGCGTTGGGGGTAGCGAAATGTATCGGATCGTCATCGCCGACGATCACGGTTTGTATCGCCGTGGCCTGCGATTGGCGCTGACGGCGGGCATTGCGGGCGCTGAAATATTCGACGCCGAGTCTTTCGATGCCGTGGTCAGTTTGCTGGGACAACAGGTGCCGATCGATCTTGCGATCCTCGACCTGAACATGCCGGGCCTCTTCGACCAGGAGATTCTCGGCGACGTCCTGTCAGCTCATCCCGACACACGCTTCGCGATCGTTTCCGCCGATGATTCACGCGCAGAGATACTCAAGGCACTTTCGATCGGGCTGCACGGTTATATCGTAAAATCGCAGAAGGACGAGGAAGTCGTGCTGGCAGTGAACGAAATCCTTGCGGGCCGCACCTACGTTCCGGCGCTTCTGTCGCGCACGYCTGCYGGGCAAGCACCGCAAATGCYTGCGCACTCGGAGAGATTTCCGATCAGGCGGCGCGTCGGCGTCGGCAACCTCGCCAGACTGACGTCGCGACAAAAGGAAGTTCTGAAGCTGATGGCGGAAGGGTATTCGAATAAGGAGATTGCCCGCAATCTGGAGATTGCCGAGGCGACGACGAAGATCCACGCCGCCGCCATTCTGCGCGAGCTTGGAGTGCGAAACCGGACCGAGGCGGCCGTTTTGCTGCGAGACTGGCTTGCGAACAACGAGGGCTAAACTTCGATTTSGCTCTTGGATAGCCGCAACAAGCATGTATCCATACGGCCAAGGCCGCGGTGGCTATGACTTTGGGTGGCGGCCTTCTGCGGTAGGTTTCGTCAGCACGTTGTCGTCTTCGGTAAAGACCACGATGGCTTCGCTAAATTCCGATGCGGGATAGTCGTCGTAGGCGCTCAGACAGCCGTCTTTAGAGAACAAGCGAACAAGCCGATCGAGCGATCGCGCAAGAACTCTTCGTCCTCATCGAGCATCGGCGACATATTTGAGGGTGTAGGGTGCAGAGTTGCGGTATCCCAACGGAGGGCCTCTTCTGTCTGGTCTTTGGGCGGGGCGAGGTGAAGCCCGATCAGGCAGCGTTGGCTGCCGCGATCGTCAAAGGGCTCCAATTCCACGGAAGCAGGTCCTCGAGCCGCGTGATCGGCGTTGCGGCGATGCGGCGATGCGAGCGAGGACATCGCCACCGCACGAAAACCTTCGAAACTCGATCYGCGTGATGCCGTGCGCAGAACTCACGCGGCAGGCGCCGCCTAGCCCTATAATTCAATGCGGGAGCAAGCTKATCGATCAGGCGGCAGAAAACGCTATCGTCCCCAAGCCTCGCGCCATGCCAAGAATTCAGACGGTCTGATCTGATAGCGCGCGAAATTGCCCTCATGTAGACCGAGAAGCTCGCTCTCTGCCGTTTCGCGGAAGCGCTCGCGGTCCGACGGATCGATGTGCTCGCTCGTCCACATGCTGACGTGCTTTGTAGCCTGTCTTTTGTCCATGCGACCACGGACCACTGCGCCGACGATTTCACGGAGCGCTGTCCTGTGGCGCAACCTGAAGGGATCGGGCTCGCCGAGCGACTGCCGGACGGCGGCATAGCGCGCGGCGGAGCGCTCATATGCCCAGATAAATAAGTCGCGCAGCAGTTCCGTCCGATTGAGTTCATAGACGCCCAGCACCGCGTCAGTATAGGCGCCGCGCGGGACGCCGTCGAAGGAGAGCGGAGAGAGATTGCCCTTGATCAGGGGGATGTTCGCCGAAAGCCGCGACACGCGTTTGTTCACGTCGTCGAACGGCTGCAGATACGGGAGCTGCACCATCGCGAAGAAGGCCTGCTCGAACGGGTCGGTGATGGAAACGGCTGTCGCGAGGATCTGGTCGAAGCACTCTTCAATGAGCTGCTGCACTTCGAGCGGGTGGAAGGCCGAGCGCTCGATGCCGACGCCGATGCGGCGGAGCCTGCCCGCCGCGTCGGGATCGGCAAGCAGGTTGTTTGCGAGCAGCGCGTGAAGATTTAGGATAGTGTAGCGGTTAAAGCCGATCTCCTCCGCAGTGCCGACAAGGAATTCGATCGCATCCTTGTGGTTGAGGATCATCTGCGCCTCAAGACGCTGCTTGCCTTCCGCCTCCTCGCCAAGATCGATGAGGCGCTTGGTGTCGAGGAGCGAATAGGTGTTTCCCTCAAGGCGGCTCGAATTCCAGGACAGGTCGATCAGCAGCCTGTTCAATATCTGCTTCGCATGGGTGCCGGCGGGCTGCGCGGCGATGTTCGGCGTGCCGACCTCACTCAGGTGCGCCCGCTCCGCCGCCGTAAGATAGAAGCTCTCATTGGGGCGGTAGGATTCGAGGAACGCTCGATTGTAGCCGACCGGCTTGCGCGCCTCAGGCGGCTTGCGGACATAAGCCTGAATCTCGGCGCCAGGCTTGGAGAGCGGCAGGACGGCTTCGGCTTCCGCCCGTGCCTCGGCGCGTCCGGAAGCCGTGCCGGCGGCGGCCTGCGCTTGCGGCAGGCGATAGCGCGCCCAGCGGCCTACGCCTTCCATGACGAGGCGGCGGTGATCGACGAGGTGTTTGAGGCGATATTGCAGGGTGCGGCGCGGTGGCGGCTCTTGCAGCGAATCGACAATCTGCTGTGCCGTCGCCCCGCCTTCATGGCGTCGRACGGCCTCCTCGATCGCCTGCAATTCCTCTTCCAGAATACGCTTTACCAACCGGAGTCCTGTTGTTGCGCATGACGCCTCTATGCGCAATTTAAGCGCGTCTACGCGCAACTTTCAAGACATATGCGCAACTATAACGCCCTATGCGCAATTATAATTGCGAGGCGGCAGCCGCTCTCGGCCTATTCCACAGCCCCCGTCCTATCGCGGGCTGTAGTGGAAGCAAGCGCACATATTCTGGATCGGTGTGCGCGCCTTGAGTACCGACTTCGGGAGCGCGCATTCGATGCCGGCGCCCGCTTACCAGGGGTGATCGAGACTATGAAGGTCCRGGGTCACCCTGTTCGCGTTGGTGTTAGCTACAAGTTCTGATCAGTCGTCAGATCGACGATATTCAGAGTCGCTGCGCCGGCAGCGGGCCTTGGACGCAAAGGTGAACACGRATGTTGTTCACCCGCCCAGGCAACGTAGCGAGGGCAGGGCGCGACCTCCGAGAGATTAATTCAGCCGTTACAGTTTTACGGATCGATCGCCGCGGCTGTGGATAGTGCCAGCCCCGTCGAGTCACTCTTCGGCCTTGAACCGCCGCGCGACCACCTCGAACACGATGTAAGTCATGACCATGAGGAGGCCGACGGCGATACCACCGCTCTCTCGCGGCTTGATTGAATGTCTGTCCGAAAAGTGGTTGGCGCTGTGTGATCCCGAGATGGTTTCGAAGCCAAACGGCGAGTACTTCCCAGAGCGACGTCTTCAGCCCGGCCACGTACCTATTGACAACCGCATAAGCAGGCGAATCTTTACCTATAAGCTGCAAGCCACTGCTGCCGTGACAATTATTGGCAAGGCCAAGTACGCAGTTTCAATACCTTTCTGGAACGGCCACCGCAGGGCAGGGTTGCGCGCTCTGTATTTCTTGACTAGGACGAATGGAACCAAGAGGGGACGACCAGACAATGGCAAATGAAGACACCGTCGTGACCAGCGCGGATTTGTTAGASCTCACAGCCGACATTGTGGCTGCTTACGTGCAGAAGAATGCTGTCCCTACAGGCAGCCTCCCTGAGTTGATCGCGAGCGTCAACTCCGCGTTGTTGGGTATTGGCGCGCCCACGAAACCGGCGGAACCTGTTCGCAATCCTGCGGTCAATCCTAAGAGGTCAGTATTCCCCGACTACATAATTTGCTTAGAGGACGGCAAAAAATACAAGTCTCTCAAGCGGCACCTCAACGTCCACTACGGACTGACACCGGACGAGTATCGGTCCAAATGGGGATTGGCGTGGGATTATCCGATGGTGGCGCCAAACTATGCCGCCCAGCGGTCCGCGCTTGCGAAAGCGGTCGGTCTCGGCAGCAAGGTGGCTGCGCAAACAGCTCCCGGGAAGCCATCGCCAAAACGGAAGGCGAAAGCTTAGGCGATACGCCGATCAGGCATGCTCCAGCGAGCCGATCGACCCTGGATTTCCGGGCACCGATATTGCGGCCGGGATTCGTGTGCCTAGCTAGTTTCCGTCCATAAACGTGCGTATTTCACCGCGTTTACAATGAGTTGCGCGCGACTGAAAGCGCCTTGACGGGCGCGGACGGGTCGAAGAGTGCTGTTTGTGGCCAAAATAGTGTCACCGGCGCGTGCGATGGCGGCCGGCGAGGGTCGGCGCGGGGCAACTGCGATGCCGGGTCAGTTCAGGTCGGCTTGAGGCGGGTGAAGACGACGAGGTTGTAGGCCACGACCGAGGACCAGACGTAGGTTTTGAAGTGATCGAGGCCGCGCCAGATGCAACGCGCCAAACCGCAAGCACGCTTGAGGCATGAGATGCCGGCCTCGATGCCGGCGCGGAAGTTGCGCAGCTTGCGATAGACCCACTTGCTTCTGACCATGTCCTCGATGCTCAGGCCCGCTTTCTTGTGGAAGGCCATGTCGCAAACGCCCCACGCTTTCGCCGTGGCCAGGTTGGCGCGAGTGGCGARGCCAGCGTCGGCGGCCGCCTGCCGTGGYGCCTGACCATAGAGGGCGATGTGGCGCTCYAGCATCGGCAGCAAGCGGTCGCTGTCGGCCGGGTTGCCTGCTTCGATCATCAGATCGAGGATCATGCCGCTCCTGCCGGTGGTGAGGTTGAGTTTGTGGCCGTATTCGGTATCGCGGCTGCCTTTGACGATGATATCGGCATGCTCTTCGAACAGGCTGACCAACTTCTCGCCGGCGGGTACCGGCTCGCCGGCCAACACCCGCCGCTCGCTCTGTCTGATGATGCGTTCGACCAGCGGCCGATAATGACGAACCTGGATCTGCCACAGGGCTATGGACGGTGTGCTCGCCACCGCCAAACGCTCGCTCGCCTGCTCCAGATAGGCCAAGGTCGCACGGGTGATCGCGATCAGCTCGCGGTAGAGTTGGACCCGATTGGGTCGACCGCGCGTGAACTGGATTTTGCGAGCCCGCCTCTTGGCTGCGCGGCAGTGATCGCGCCATGCCATGCTGGTGCCACCTATCAAGACAGCAGCCCGCTTCAAAAGGCGCACCATGACCCGCACGGCATCCCAAAGCAGACTACTGTCGCTCGGCTCGTGCATGAGTGCCGAGGTCACGGTGCTGTCCAGCCGCACCACCGCGCCGTCTTCGAGCTTCGCCTGTCGAGCGCTCGACAGCAGTACCCGATTGATCTCTTCCCAGGTCGCGGGCCGGAGTGCGCTGATCGTCTTTTGCAGCACCGACTTCTGCGGGCTCCATGACAATGGTAGGCGGGCAAAGGCGCGAAACGAGGCGGAGTCCTCAAGATGGAACGCCAGCTCCTGATAGCTCAGCTGCCGATATTGCTTGAGAAGCGCGCAACGCAGCACCGCTTCAGCAGGCAGGCCTTGCCGTCCCGTGGCCCTGACGCCGACCCGCACCAAATCACGGGCCACTAAGCCAAGCAGATCGCAATGCTCATCCAGCCATTGCGACATCGCTTTCAACTCACAGCCGATCTCGTGCGTGGCGAAAAGATCGAATATGCTGGCTTGGACGGTGCGTTCTTGGCGCATTGTCGGCTGCGGCGGTGGCAGGACTTTGGAATCAGTGGCATGATCCAAGATACCTGAAACCGCCGGGCCYTGCTCGCGCAAAGCTGCAATTCACTCAATAGAATCAATCGYTTGCTGTTTATGGACGGAAACTAGCTACCTGCCTAGGTACATCTGTTGCTATCTTTTCTCTCGTTCAGCGACCTTGCGGGGACAGACTCGTCGGCCTGGATTTGCGGGCGACTTTAGAGCGGTTCAGCTTTTCACAGAATCGCTGATCCGCTCTAAGTATTTGTTTTTACGCAATTCCGGACGGAAAAACCGCTGCGCACGTTTCGAGGCCCCCTCGGCTTGTTCCCTGAGCCTGACCAATTGTGACCGGCATATGTTTTCGATCCGGCATTAGGTAGCAAATGCCACCAATATGCCGTCTAATAGCGGTTCCGCCTGCATTTTTTTCGTTGCCGGGAAGAGATTGCTTGCCATAGCTCGACTCCGTTGCAAGCCGCCGTCGGCCTGCCCGGCCTAATATGCATTTTCACCTCCATGCACTATACATTTCACCAGAGCCATATTATACATTCCACCACTTCCCTATTGATCATTCCGTAGGGGTTCGCGTGGCCACTCGCCTTCACAGTCCGCCCACAGGAGACACGGGTGTCGATGGATGACTCACTTCTGCCGCGCCACCTGAAGGCCGAGTTGAATGATGCCCTACASTCGGCTCGGGTGGTGAACATCGTAGGACCGCGACAGTCGGGCAAGACGACTCTCGTCCGCGATCTTTTGCACGTCGGAAAGTTCATTACCTTCGACGACGAGAATGTTCTTGCCGCGCTTGAGGACGATCCCATCGGGCAGCTTAACGCACTCGTGAACGACGCCGGAGATGCTCCGCTCATCATCGACGAGGCGCAACGGTCCAGGCGCCTCGCGCTGGCCATCAAGAAGATCGTCGACGAGAGGCGCAAGCTGGGCCAGTTCGTCCTTGCTGGCTCGTCAAACGTGTTCACGACAGCACATGTCGCGGATTCTCTCGCTGGCCGCGTCCAAACCCTGACCATGCTCCCGATGAGCATCGCGGAAATGCGCCGCAAGGGTCCGGCGAGGATTCTCGATTGGGCGGGACAACCAGGAGAGATGGCGATCTCCACGTTGCCGCCCCCGGAGGCCTTGTCCCGGGACGAGTACATCCAGGCGATGCTAGCTGGTGGATATCCCGAGTTGCGGTTGCTTGAGGAACGTCGTCGTCAACGCCGCTACCGAGACTATGTGGACACAATCGTCGAACGGGACGTCGCCGATCTCCTCAAGATACGAAAATCCGATGCGATGAGACGCTTGATCGACCAACTCGCGGTGCGCACCGGGAATGAACTGAACGTGCAGAGTCTGGCAGGAACCATCGGCGTCCAGAGGCCAACCGTTGAGACCTACCTTGACGTGCTGACGAAACTCTCCTTGCTCTGGCGGCTCCCAGCATGGACCTCGGGAGAGGCTGGCCGAGACATCCGGCAACCGAAGCTGCATGTCGTGGATACGGGAATCGTCGCCGCCTTGCGGAACATGACGCCGGCCGCGTTCCTTCCCGGTGCCAACCCAACGGCTCTCGGCGCGATCCTCGAAACGTTCGTCCACGCTGAGCTATCGAAGTGCCTGCCATACCAGGACAATCACTGGCGCCTCTATCATTGGCGGGACCAACGCGGGCGGGAGATCGACATCCTTGCCGAAAGCGGGCGGACGCTCGTGGGGTTCGAGATGAAGGCATCGGCAACGGTGAATTCCGATGATTTCAAGCACCTGCGTTGGTTCAGGGATGAAGGACCCGGATCTACGTGGGATGTGGTAGGCATCGTCATTTACCTCGGCGATCGACCATTGAGCTTTGGTTCGAAGATGTTTGCGTTTCCGCTTTCGACCTTTTGGGCGTTTTCAGAAGCCTGAATACGGTCGTTCAGGGAGAACTGGTGACACCGGCGTCCCCACCTCGCGCATCAATCTGTCCGCCGCCGCCCGCCAGTAGGCGGCGAAATCGGTCAGCTTGCGATTGTTGACCACAACCAGCAGAATAGCCTTTCCTGGTGTGGGGCTCGTCCACCCAACCGCCACGCGCGTATGAGCCGAACAGGATGACCTTGAGAATGCGGCCGCGTTTCTTGAAATCCGCCGAGCCGCCCTTGAGCGCATCCTCGAAATCCTTGAGCAGCACCTCCACGGCCCGCTTAAGCTCGCGCTGCTTCGACGGCGGCAGATGATCGATGCTGGATTTCATGAGCAAGGGATTTGCGTCCATGGTCTTCGGGCATGCAGGGCACCAGTCCCCGAATCTGTAGAGTGCGCGATGACGAGGCTGCGATCAACCAGATATGGGCACTTCGTGTCGAGGCTCTTCAATCTCGGACGGGATGTTGGCGGCGCCCCTCGTTGAGGGCACACTTAAACCCGAGCTGCGAGCCAATCAGTTGCTATGCGGAGGGACATTCAATGTTTCTGGCATGATCGTGACGGTGACCTTCAAGGGCCGTCATAACGAATTTCACGTTGTTCAGCGATCTCTTTGAACGAGTTCAAGTTGCCGGGCGGTTCACCCGATGATCGATGACTGGCGTGTGACCTATGGTTGCTATCAGAGCTTCCGACGAGGATTTCCACTCCGGTGCCACCCATCCAAACACGGCCGCGAACTTCGCGCTAGCCAGCCGCGAATTGGCCGGCCGCTTTGCCTTAGCCGGATACTCCGCCGTCGTGATGTCGCGCACCCGCGCGTATGGGCCACCAAGCGCCCGGCTCGTGTCCAAGATGTGACGGGCGAAGCCGCTCCAGTTGGTCTCGCCGGCGCCTGCCACGTGATAGACGCCGAAGGCGGCAAAATTCTTGTCGGCGCGCAGCCTCGCCGCCGCATGCAGGATGGCGTCGGCGATATCGAACGCCGATGTCGGATTGCCCCATTGATCGGCCACCACCCTCACCTCGTCACGTTCGGCGGCAAGCCGCAGCATGGTCTTGACGAAATTGCGGCCGAAAGGGCTGTAGACCCAGGCGGTGCGCAGGATGAGATGGCGCGGGTTGGCGGCTGCCACGCTTCTCTCGCCGCCAAGCTTGGAGGCGCCGTAGACGCCGAGCGGCGCGGTCGCGTCGGTCTCGACATAGGCGCCGTGCTTGGTGCCGTCGAAGACATAGTCGGTGGACAGGTGGATGACGGGGACGCCGAGCCGGGCGGCCGCCTCGGCCACCTTGCCGGCGCCGGTGGCGTTGATCGCAAACGCCAGGTCCTTCTCATCCTCTGCCTGGTCGACCGCGGTGTAGGCGGCCGCCGAGACGATGATGTCCGGCCTGGCCGCTTCGAGCGCCGCCAAGATCGTCTCCGGCCGCGTCAGATCGAGCGCCGGCCGGCCGACGGCGACGACCTCCACGTCGTTGCGGTCCCTCGCCGCTTCGAGCAGGCTGGCAGCGACCTGGCCCTCGCGTCCGGTGACGGCAATCCTCACGCCGCCCCCTTTCTGCTCTCGGCCTTCCCGCTCTCAGGCTTCCTGTTTTCGACTTTCCTGTTTTCGACGGGGCCGTGGCCCAGCCGCTCGCCATTGTAGCGCTGTTCCCGGATCGGCCCCCACCACCATCTGTTGTCGAGATACCAGTCGACTGTCCTTGCCAGGCCGCTGTTGAAATTCTCCCGCGGCGCCCAGCCCAGATCCCGTGCGATCTTGGAGGCGTCGATCGCATAGCGGCGGTCGTGGCCGGGGCGGTCATTGACGAAAGCGATCAGCTCGCGATGGCTCCTGCCGCCGGCGCGCGGCCGCCTCAGGTCAAGAAGGTCGCAGATCGCCTCGACGACGCCGAGGTTGGTGCGCTCGGAATTGCCGCCGACATTATAGCTCTCGCCCGGCCGTCCCTTGGTCGCCACCAGTTCCAGCGCGCGTGCATGGTCCTCGACGAACAGCCAGTCGCGCACATTGGCGCCGGCTCCATAGACCGGCAGCGGCTTTTCGTCGAGCGCGTTGAGGATGACCAGTGGAATGAGCTTCTCCGGGAAATGGTAGGGCCCGTAGTTGTTCGAGCAGTTTGAAAGCACCACCGGCAGGCCGTAGGTCTCATGCCAGGCGCGCACCAGATGGTCGGAGGCGGCCTTCGAGGCTGAGTAAGGCGAGGACGGCGCATAGGGCGTCTCCTCGACGAACATGCCGCCGTCGAAGGGCAGGTCGCCGAACACCTCGTCGGTCGAGACGTGGTGGAAGCGGAAGCGAGCCTTGCGCTCTTGCGGCAGGCCGCGCCAGTACTCCAACGCGGCATTCAGGACGCGATAGGTGCCGACGATGTTGGTCTCGATGAAAGCGCCGGGGCCGTCGATCGAACGGTCGACATGGCTCTCCGCCGCAAGATTCATGACGATGTCGATGTCGTCGCGGCGCAAAATCTCCAGCACCGTGCGCTCGTCGCAGATGTCGGCCTGCTCGAAGCGGTAATTRTGCGCATTCTCGATYGGCCGCAGCGATGCGAGGTTTCCGGCATAGGTGAGCTTGTCGAGATTGGTCACSCGATARGCSGGATTGGCGCAAAGATGCCGGCATACGGCCGAGCCGATGAAGCCGGCGCCGCCTGTCACCAGGAAGTGCATTGCGCCGTCCCTCCTCACGCGAACACCTCCGCCGCGCCGAGCAGGGGCGCCTTGCGATCCTTGTCCGAAAGCTGGAATCCGCCGGCGACCTCAGGCCACTTTATCCCGATCTCGGGATCGTCGAAGCGGATCGACCGGTCGTGCTCGGGCGAATAGGTATCGGTCACCTTGTAGAGCACCTCGGTATCCGGCACGAGSGTGACGAAGCCRTGCGCGAAGCCTTTCGGCACMAGGATCTGGTTGCCCTTTTCGGCCGACACCTCAAGCGCCACCCACTTGCCGAAGGTCGRCGACGAGCGGCGGATGTCRACCGCRACRTCGAGGAGSYTGCCYCTGACGACRCGCAGSAGCTTGTCCTGCGCGCGCGGCGGCAGYTGRTARTGCAGYCCRCGCARGRYGCCGGCGRCGGCGGAATRGGAATGATTGTCCTGMACGAAATCGAGGTCGATSCCGGCCTCGGCGAAACGCBCGGCGTTCCAGGTCTCGCTGAAGTAGCCRCGAGCGTCGCCGTGCCGCTTCGGCACGATCTCCAGCACMCCGCCGAGGCCTAGCGGCCTGACCTCAAGCACCRCGTTCCTCCGTCAGGTCGGCGACCCGCTTGCGCAGATAGGCTGCATACTCATTCTTGCCCAGGCGYGCCGCGCGTTCCAAAACCTTGTCGGCGCCGAGCCAGCCTTGTTCGAAGGCGATCTCCTCCGGGCAGGCGACCTTGATGCCCTGGCGATGCTCGATGGTGCGAACGAAGGARGCTGCCTCGTGCAGGCTGTCAAGCGTTCCGGTGTCGAGCCAGGCATAGCCGCGGCCGAGCTGGTGGACCTGCAGCTCGCCYCGCTCCAGATAGACATTGTTGACGGCCGTGATCTCGAGCTCSCCGCGAGCCGAGGGGCGGATCGTCGAGGCTATGTCGACGACGTCGTTGTCGTAAAAATAAAGCCCGGTGACGGCCCAGTTGGATTTTGCCTTCCGCGGCTTTTCCTCGATCGTCAAAGCCTTGCCAGTGGCCTTGTCGAACGAGACGACGCCATACCGTTCCGGATCGTCGACATGATAGGCGAACACCGAAGCACCGCTTTCGCGCCCGGCYGCCGACCGGCAGAGCTGCGAAAGGCCCTCGCCGAAATAGATRTTGTCGCCCAGGATCATCGACACGCTGTCCTTGCCGATGAAGTCGCGRCCTATGATGAAGGCCTCGGCGAGGCCGTTRGGRTGKGGCTGYTCRGCGTAGGATARTTCCAGCCCGAACTCRGASCCGTCGCCSAGCAAAYCYCGRAAGACMGGCARGTCGCGCGGCGTYGAGATGACCAGAACCTGGCGAATCCCSGCGAGCATAAGCACGCTCAGCGGGTAGTAGATCATCGGCTTGTCGTAGATTGGGAGAATTTGCTTAGAGACAGCTAATGTTAGCGGGTACAGACGCGTCCCGCTGCCTCCTGCAAGGACAATTCCTTTCAACGAGCGCTCCTTGAATCGCACACGCCAAACCCTCCCGCGTGCTCAGCCTGTCGCCGCCTTGACACCCAGTCGCTCGTGCTTAGGGTTCGCGCATTGGCCTGTCAATCTGGCCTGGATAAATACGTCGAAGCTATCYATTGCCTTCCAACACGACACACTTTTAAAGCTCGCTGSCYCAGGTATTTCCAGGGCAGGACCACTCAGCCTTCKTTGGGCTCCGTTACGCCAAAAGCTGCCAGGGAAACTGGCGGCATCACCGGTGCTTAACCCCATCATTGGTGCTGTGAGCCGTCGCAAGGGAACCAGATAGTCCTGCATCTCCTTGAGCCGTCTACCCAAGCGTGCTTTGGCCGCTTGACTTGGCAAATGCACGCTTCACCGGCGGAACGCCTGCGTCTAAGCCGTCGATGCAAAACAATAGCAAGCGGGGCATCATGTCTCGTGCCATTCWTTTGTTTCGCCCTTGGATCCCGATGAACGCACGATARGGGATCAGTCAGGCTTGTTGTGCCGCGGCGCGCGGCGCTGTGGCTGCCGTTGCTTCACCAACCTGACGGCGCCAGCGTCCAATGTCGCCAGCGAGCCAAGGTTGACCGTGACCTTGCCACCCTCATGGTCGACATGAGTGACTTCGCCAGTCAGTTCGATGCTTTGGCCGACTTTTGCCCCCGGGGCGAGAATCCAGAAAGGGAAAYTGTAATTCGGGAGGCTCACCTTAGCCCGGCTAAGGTCTAGTTTTTTCAAGACCTTTGCGCTGACTGCCACTTCGTCGCCGACGACAAATCTCTGTACCATGCTGATAACTGTTGGGATTGACGCGCCGAAAGATGACCGGCATCGTTGGTGGAATTACTCTTTTTTGAGGGTGGTTAACTTGCCTACCCAAAAGCTTAACGAGCCTTGAGCTCATGGCCGCGCCTGCCCAAAGGGAGGTCGAGGCCACATGTCATCGTGCATGCACGATCTTGAAGTACAATGTATCCATGGTTGTATTCGGTAGGCGGTGTTACACGCCGAATTAGGCACGCACGCGTACCAATCATGCAGGTCCACCCCGGGGTCCGACGATGCGGAGCAAAGCGATAGAATAACGAAGGTGGGCACACAGCCCGCCTTCACCATTGCAGACTCTACCGCGGGCAATCTATGCGGCTCTTAGCGCCAGTACAGCGCGGGCTGCGGCACACGCGGGATTAGGCAGTGCTGTCTCGCAAGGCCGCTGCTCCGTTGCCAAGTCGTTTATGAACCAACTCCGGTGGCCCAGTGGATTGATCGGATCGATCGTTCGGCGTCTTCGAATAGACTCTGCGCTGCTCTCAAAGTAGACCGTGGCCGATTCCCTGGTTTGGCTGCATCGGCCAGCCGCGGTTGGGTCCAGTCAAGAGCCCGGAGAACCCCGGGACGCTGCTGGAACGCCGTCGGCCCGTCGAAGTTGTTGAGCGGCCGCGCTTTGCGTCATCTCCGCACCTTTTTTGAGGATTCAGATTTGCGACCTGCTGTCATGAATAGGCCCCAACGAGATCGTCGTTTCGAACGTCCACGGCCTGAAATCGATGGTTGGCGGCCAGCGCGGCCAATGGCCGGTGGCGGGGAGCAGCTCGCCGACAATTTGCGCCGATTTGCCTCGCGTGGCCTTTGGTCCAAGCTCGCAGGATTGGCTGCGCTCGCGATCATCGCCTTGGCTGCCGTGTCGCTGTACTCGACGCTTAAGTCGGTCGCCTTGACGGACTTGCACCAGGCAATCGCCGGAATCGCGCGCGCAAAAATCGCGGCAGCAGCTCTGTTCACAGCCGCCTCCTACATCGCGCTTATCGGATATGATTTGCTCGCGCTTCGCTATCTCAGGGAAAAGCGCGTCCGGCTTCGCACGGCCGGCCTTGCCTCCTTCGTAGGCCATTCATTCACCTACACACTCGGCTTTGGAGTCGCGACCGGCGGCGCGATCCGGATGCGGGTCTATTCGGCCGCGGGTATGGAGCCGCAGCGGATTGCAGCAGTCATAGCTCTGTGCGCTGCGACGTTCTGGCTGGGTTTGCTCGCTCTCGGCGCAACGGCGCTGACTGCTTCGCCTGACATTGCCAGCGCGCTGGATGGACTGGCGCCTGTGCTTAACCAGGCGATCGGCCTCTTCGTGCTCGCAGGCCTTTCGGCCTATCTGTTTTGGGCGGGCAAAACCCCTCGTCGTATTCAATTGGCCGGGCGAAGCTTCATCTTGCCCGGCCCGCGTACGACGTTGCTGGCGATTTTGCTTGGCGTCGCCGATGTCACATCGGCAGCGCTGGCGCTCTACATGCTGCTGCCGGCCAACGCTGATCTCGCATTGCCGGCTTTCATGGCAACCTACGTGATCGCCACTGCTCTCGGCGTCGCAAGCCATGCGCCGGGCGGGATCGGGGTGTTCGAGGCCGCGATGCTCGTTGCGCTGCCTCAGGTGCCTTCCGGTCAGCTGCTCGCGGCGCTTATGCTCTTCCGGCTTATCTACAATGTCTGCCCCTTCGTCGTCGCATTGCTGCTGATGGCTTTTGAGGAGGTGATCGGAAGGCGACCCGCGGTGCGCCAGACCCTGTCCAATCTTTCCCGGTGGTTCGAGCCGCTTCTGCCTCGCCTGAGCGCCTCGGCTGTGTTCGCCGGCGGGATGATCCTTCTGGTTTCCGGTGACCTTCCCGGCAACGAGGACCGTCTCGACAATTTGCGCAACATGCTTCCCCTGCCGTTCATCGAAGCCTCACACCTTTTTGGCAGCATCGTGGGTCTTGTTCTCCTTGTCGTTGCGTACGGTCTTGGGCACCGCCTGGCGAATGCATGGCGCATAGCGGTGGCGCTTTTGTTCGCGGGAGCGGTGTTTTCCGTCACCAAAGGTATTGACTACGAGGAGGCGACGGGCTGCATTCTGGTGCTGCTTCTTCTCGTTTTCGGCCGAAGATCGTTCTATCGCCGGGCCGAACTGTTTTCGGAGTGGCCTTCGACAAGGTGGCTGATGGCCGTCGTCATGGTGGTGGCCGCCTCCACCTGGCTCGGCCTTGTCGTCTTCCGGGATGTTTCGTGGCAAGGCTATTTCTGGTGGGAATTCGGTTACAAAGACGACGCTCCGCGGTTTCTTCGGGCGACCCTGGCCGTCACCATTACGGCAATTGCTATTGGCGTGTATGCGATCGTTAATCATCGAGCGTCCAAGCTGGGTCCGGACGGACAGGATAGGATGCGCGACGTCGAGCCGATCGTGGCGAAATCCAGAAAAACCGAAGCTTGCCTGGCGTTGCTCGGCGACAAGCGCTTCATCGTCAACGAGGCGCGTGACGGCTTCATCATGTATGGCCACCAGGGCCACAGCATCATTGCGATGAGCGATCCGGTGGCCGATGACGCCGAGACCGTACGCAATCTCGTCTGGCATTTTCGCGAGATGGCCGACCACCAACACCTGAAGCCGGTCTTCTACCAGGTGTCGGTCGATCATCTGCCGATTTACCTCGACGCGGATTTCTCTCTCACCAAGCTCGGGGAGGAGGCTCTTGTCGATCTGTCCCGTTTCACGGTTGAAGGCGGCGACGGCCGCCGACATCGCCAGGCATTGGCCCGCGCGACAAGGAACGGCCTGACTTTCGACATTATTCCGGCTGGCGAGATCAACCTCATCCTTGATGAGATGCGATACGTCTCCGACGCTTGGCTCGCGTCCAAGGGCGGCATTGGCAGGCGTCAGGAAAAGGGCTTTTCGGTCGGTTTCTGGTCGGAAGAATATATCCGCCGCTTCGACAGCGCCGTCATCCGCGACGAAAACCGGGTGGTCGCATTCGCAAATATCTGGCGCAGCTCCGGCCGACAGGAAGCATCCGTCGATCTGATGCGTTTCATGCCGGACGGACCCGCCGGCATGATGGACCTGATGTTCATCGAACTGATGCTGCATGCGAAACGGCAAGGCTACCAATGGTTCAATCTCGGCATGGCGCCATTCTCGGGCCTGCCCGGCCATCGCCTTGCCCCGACCTGGTTGAAAGTCTTCCGGTTTGCCTATCGTCGCGGGGATGCGTTCTTCAATTTCGAGGGGCTGCGAGCATTCAAGCAGAAATACAAACCCCTGTGGCGACCTCGATATCTTGCCCACCCAGGAGGATTGAGCATGCCGCAAGTGCTCATCGACTGCACAAGGCTGATTGCCGCCAGTCCGGCGCGGGCGGGGTGGAACCAGACCTTCATTGAAGAGAGTTCTTTCCTGACGACGGATACTCATCGATGAGTCGAGATTTGGCAGCGCGTTCCGTAAGGAAATACGTGGTCGGAACCCTCCTGGCGGTATTGTCCTGCCTCCTTTTGGTCGGCATCGGGCGGTTCCCTGTTTTTGAAATCGCTACCGCACCGCCGCGCGAGATCAGCATCCCCACGGAAGACTTTGGTGATATCAGGGTGCGTGCGCCTGGTCGTGAACCAAAGGCCTTTGCTATCTTGCTGTCGGACAGCGACGGGCTCACTCCGGCATTGGAAAGAACGGCGGATCTGCTTGTTGCTGCTGGTGTGGCGGTCGTTCCCCTCTCCACCCACAGCGTGGTTGCGGGGCTCGCCAAAAGCAACGACGGGGCCTGCCATTACGTTTTCGGAGATTTCGAAGACATTTCGCGTGATGCGCAACGTGCCTTGGGGGTGGAGCATTACAAATGGCCGGTTCTGGCTGGTGTCGGCGAAGGCGGCACCCTTGCCTACCTGGCCATGACGCAGGCGCCAGTCAACACGACCGCCGGGGCAATCAGCATCGGCTTCTCCCCATCCTTTGTTTCCAAGCTTCCGATCTGCCCGGGCGCGCCTTCCGACCCCAAGTCCGGCGGCGAGGGCTATACCTATCGGCCTTTCGCCAAGCTGCCGGGCCGTTGGCTCGCCTATTTTGAAGAGAAACCCGACGCCGAGCGTGCGGCCTTTTTCAAGGCAAGCCCTCTATCCAAAAGTAAGGTGTTGCCTTGGCTTGGGAGTTCGAAGGGCGAGCTCATCGTTAATGCCGTCTTGACGATCGGGCAGCCTGTCCAAGGAGAACTGTCCGATCTGCCTCTGGTTGAACTCCCCACTGCATCACCGCCGCGAGCGTTGGCAGTGTTTTATTCCGGCGATGGCGGCTGGCGCGATATCGACAAGAGCATAGCCGACCTGCTGAATCAGAAAGGCGTCGCGGTGGTCGGAGTCGACTCGCTCCGCTACTTCTGGACGGAGAAGAGCCCCAAGGAGATCGCGCGCGACCTCGACAGCATTGTTGCCGCCTATCAAGCGCGCTGGGGCGCGAAGAAGGTTGCACTTCTTGGCTATTCGATGGGAGCCGGCGTACTGCCGTTCGCCTGGGGCGATCTTGCGAAGACGACACAGGACAATACGGTCCTGATTGGCCTCCTCGGATTGTCTCCGCAATCCAGCTTCCAGATATCGGTCTCCAGCTTCCTTGGCTTGTCGTCGCCGAAGGATGTCGACGTACTTCCTGTGCTCAAGTTGCTGCCGGCGACCAGGGTCATGTGCTTCTATGGCGTCGATGAACTTGCTGCAGGGGACACAGCTTGCGGGGCGAGTGAGCTCGCCGGCGCGACGCGCGTGGAGCGTCCCGGTGGCCATCACTTTGATGGCAACTATGATGCAGTGGCGAAACTGATCGTCGAGAGGTTATAGCAACATGGCCAGTCTCTGGCCCTGATACGACCTTCCGTTATCTCGGCTACATGCCTGAATTACGTCGGCATAGGACTCATGTGAGCGCCGGAGGCCGGAGACTCCGGTCGGCATGATCTCTCTCAAGCTCTTGTCTCTTGCACCCTGCATCTGCATATCGCATCGACGTCTTCACGACATGCCCTTTACGAACCAGAACAAAGGGTAGAGGGCACACCCCCTACCGGCGTCGTTACGAGAACCATGATCGCTACGTCCGATGTCACGCCGGCGTCGCGGGTTGCCTTGTGCTTCCGCGGCGGCGTGGAGCGCTTCGATGCCGGCTCCGGCGCCTCAACGACGCCGGCACGAAGGCGGGAGCATCAGAGCATCCTCCGTTGCTGAGGCTGCAATCTTGCAAGCTTCCCGTCGCCGGGGGAACACTTTGCTGAGGTCTCCGCCCATGGCAAGCAAGCAACTTGGGAGATGACCGCGTTTGGCTCCAGGGTCTTCGCGATGATCTGTGGCCTTGTCC
>BFBZ01000691.1_pt1 | contig 28195 bp, 21 predicted proteins | sample 1888401 | NCBI WGS metagenome assembly BFBZ01 (sample SAMD00112614, study PRJDB3348) | symbiont metagenome | host: Chara braunii
GATCACGTCGTCGTCGAAGGCCAGGTACAGCTGATCGACGGCCAGAATGTCGTCGAGCAATTCTCCGACGAAAAGTCTGAGAACGTGGCGGCTGCGGATGGTCAGACGAACCAGAAAAGCGAAACGATTTCAGTTGGAGCGCAGCAATGATACCCAGGTTCTGTATCGAGCGGCCTGTTGCGACCACGCTTCTGGCTTTGGGTGTCGTTCTGGCCGGCCTGGCGGGCTATCAGCTCGTGCCGGTCGCCGCCGTACCCCAGGTCGATTTTCCGACCATCAACGTTTCGGCACAGTTGACCGGCGCCTCGCCGCAGACGATGGCGACCTCGGTTTCCACACCGCTGATCAAGCAGTTCGAAACCATCCCCGGCATCAGCGAAATCTCTTCGACGAGCTCGCTCGGCAATACGAGCATCGTCCTTCAGTTCGATCTTAGCCGCAGTATCGATGCCGCCGCCGGTGATGTGCAGGCCGCGATCTCGAATGCAAATCGCCAGCTGCCTAACAACCTGACGACGCCACCCGGCTACAAAAAGACGAACCCGGCCGACGCTCCGATCATGCTGCTTGCCGTGCAGAGCGATACGATGCCGCGCAGCAAGCTCGACGAAATCGCCGAAGACATCATCTCTCCTTCGCTATCGACCATCTCAGGCGTCGCGGAAGTCACCGTGTACGGCGCGCAAACCTACGCCGTGCGGGTCGAAGTCGATCCGGACAAGCTGCAGGCCCTCGGTATCGGCATCGACACCGTCAACAACGCAATCGTCAATGCCAACAGTCAGGTTCCGGTCGGCACTCTGCAAAACAACAAGCAGAGCATGACGCTCAACGCCAATACGCAGAATACCAATGCCGCACAATTCAAGTCTCTGGTCATCGCCAATCCGAACGGCGCGCCGATCCACCTGAGTGATGTCGCCAACGTCCAGGACAGCGTGCAAAATACCAATGCGGGCTCTTGGTACGATGGCAAGCAGGCGATCATTCTGGCGATCCAGCGTCAGCCGGACGCCAATACCGTCGAAGTCGTCGATGCGATCAACAAGAAGCTGCCGCAACTGCACGCGGAAATTCCCGCATCGGTGACGACGAGCGTCATGAACGACTCGGCCCAGCCGATCCGTGACGCCATCTCCGACGTGAAGTTCACGCTGCTGCTGACCATCGGCCTGGTCGTTCTCGTCATCTATCTGTTTACCGGCCACGTAACGGCAACGATCATCCCCGGCCTTGCCGTGCCGCTGTCGCTGATTTCGACCTTCGGCATGATGTATGTGCTGGGCTACAGTGTCGACAACATATCACTGCTAGGACTGACACTCGCGGTCGGGCTTGTGGTGGACGATGCGATCGTCATGCTGGAAAACATATTGCGGCATGTCGAGGAAGGCATGCCGGTGCTGCAGGCGGCGATCAAGGGATCGGCCGAAGTCAGCTATACCATCATCTCCATGTCCATCTCGCTGATCGCGGTGTTTATCCCGATCCTGCTGATGGGCGGCGTTGTCGGTCGTATCTTCAACGAATTCGGCATGGTCGTCGCCATTGCCATCGTCGCGTCCGCCATCGTTTCTCTTACCGTGACGCCGATGCTCAGCTCGCGCCTGTCGGCTGGCCATGGGCAGCCGCCCTATCCGGTGCGCCTGTTCAACCGCGGGTTCGACGCAGTCCAGCGCGGATACGACACGGGTGTTGCCTGGTGCCTGCGCAATCGCGGCATCGTTCTGCTCAGCTTCCTCGGCTCGGTGGGGCTTTCGCTCTATTTGTTCATGGTGCTGCCGGCGAGTTTCTTCCCGACTGAGGACATCGGCCGCCTGCAGATTTCCACGCAGGCGCGTCAGGATATATCCTATCCGGCCATGCGAGACCTGCAGAACCAGGCGGCCGCGCTTGTCAAACAGAACCCGGCCGTCGGCCACGTCATGTCGATCGTTGGCGGCAGCACCCGGCAGCCGCTGAACAACGGCACAATGTTCGTTCAGTTGAAGCCCAAGGATCAACGTGAGCCGCTGGACAAGACGCTGCGTGAACTCCGCGCCAGCATCGCGTCGGTCCCCGGCTTGCGGGCGTACATCACGCCGCAGCAGAGCCTGCGCTTCGGCGGCCGCCAGACTGCCAGCCAGTATCAGTTGGTCATACAGGCGCTGAGTGCCGACCAGACCAATCTTTGGGCAAACAAGATGCTGGAGCAGATGCGTCGCGATCCGCGCTTCACGGACGTTGCATCGGACGAGCAGAACAACGCCCTGCAAGCCAACATCGTCATCGACACCGAAAAAGCGGCGCTCTACGGCATCAACAACAGCCAGCTTCGCACGACGCTGGAGGAAGCGTTCGGTGGCTTTAACGCCGCGCAGATTCAAACCACCGGCGACAGCTATGACGTCATGGTCGAATTCGACACCAGCACGCCATGGGATGACCGGCGGCTGGAGGATATCCACATCTCTTCGGCAAGCGGTGCGCTAGTGCCCTTGTCAGACTTCGCTCATGTCCAGCGCACCACCGGGCCTGTCACCATCAACCAGACGGGGCAGCTCGTTTCGACCACCGTTTCCTTCAATCTGCCGGCTGGCGAAGCGCTTGGCGACGCCACGGCCCGGATCGATCAGATCAAGAAGGACATCAACATGCCGGCGGACATCTTCACGTCCTACGGCGGCACCGCCCAGATCTTCCAGCAATCGCAGGGCAGTACGCCATACCTGATCCTGGCTGCCGTGTTGACGATCTACGTGGTGCTTGGCGTTCTCTATGAAAGCTTCATCCATCCGCTGACCATTCTGTCCGGTCTGCCGGCCGCGGCCCTCGGCGCACTGCTTGCGCTCAAGGTCTTCGGCTTCGACCTGTCGATCATCGCCCTCATCGGCTTGCTGATGCTGATCGGTATCGTCAAGAAGAACGCGATCATGATGATCGACGTGGCACTGGAGACGCTTCGATCCGGTAGCGGCGTCTCACCGGCGGAAGCGATCCACGAAGCCTGCGTTCGCCGTTTCCGGCCGATCATGATGACGACCTTCTGCGCCCTGCTTGGTGCACTGCCGATCGCGGTCGGTGGTGGCGCCAGCTCGGAACTGCGCCAGCCGCTCGGCATCGCGGTTGTCGGTGGTCTGGTCGTCTCGCAGCTTCTGACGCTGTTCATCACGCCGGTTATCTTCCTCGAGATGAACCGCCTGAACGACTTCCTGGGTCGCCTTGGCAAGCGCAAGGACAAGGACCCGCATCACAAAGAGCCGCCGACGGCGATTGCCGCCGAGTGACAGGAACGGGCGCCGAGAGGCGCCCGTTTCGTTTGACACGACCAGAATTGCAGACGGGCCGAATAAAACCATCGCCAAGTCTTGCACTTGCTGTCCAGCCATGGCATGAGGCGCGCTCTTTGCGACAAGGGCGCGTCTCGCGCCTCACAGGGGTTTTGCCCCAATCCAGAAAATTTCGACGGAAAGGAGTGCGGGCATGGCTCGGGCGCTTGGTTTCGACTTTGGCACGACGAACACGGTTCTGGCGATGGCCGATGGACCTGACACGCGATCGGTCGCCTTCAACAGTGCAGCAGGCACGACCGATAGCATGCGCACAGCGCTCTCCTTCATGAAGGATCCGGGGCTGGGTGCCGCGGCGCTGAAGGTCGAGGCCGGACATGCGGCCATCCGGCAGTTCATCGACAATCCCGGCGACTGTCGCTTTCTGCAGTCGATCAAAACCTTTGCGGCCAGCGCGCTTTTCCAGGGCACGCTGATTTACGCCAAGCGCCATCGTTTCGAAGATCTGATGGAGATCTTCGTTCGGCGTCTGCGCGCCTATGCCGAAGACGGCTGGCCAACCGACGTCTCGCGCATCGTAGCCGGTCGGCCGGTGCATTTTGCCGGCGCCAATCCAGACCCGGCGCTCGCCACGGAGCGCTACAACGAGGCCCTCTCCCGTTTCGGCTTTCCCGAAATCCACTATGTCTACGAGCCGGTGGCGGCAGCTTTCTACTTTGCCCAGCATCTGAAAAAGGATGCGACGGTACTGGTTGCCGACTTCGGCGGCGGCACGACCGACTATTCGCTCATCCGCTTCGAGACCCATGCCGGAAAGCTCACCGCCAACCCGATCGGCCATTCGGGCGTCGGCATCGCCGGCGATCATTTCGACTTCCGGATGATCGACAACATCGTCTCGCCGGCAATCGGCAAGGGCAGCTACTTCCGGAGCTTCGACAAGCTTCTGGAGATGCCGAGCTCCTATTACGCCAACTTCGGCCGCTGGAACCAGCTTTCGATCTTCAAGACCTCGCGTGAATATGCCGACCTGAAGACGCTGGTGCGCAGCAGCCTCGAGCCCGAAAAGCTGGAGACCTTCATCGAGCTCGTCGAGCATGATGAAGGCTATCCGCTCTACCAGGCCGTATCGGCAACGAAGATGGCGCTTTCTTCTCAGGAAGAAGCCGAATTCAACTTCCCGCCGCTCGGCAAGGCCGGTCGCAGACAGGTTCGCCGTGCCGATTTCGAAAGCTGGATCGCAGAAGATCTCGCCCGGATCGAAGGGGCGCTGGATGACGTGCTGACAACCACCAACACACCGCCCGAAGCGATCGACAAGGTGTTCCTGACCGGCGGTACGTCCTTCGTGCCGGCGGTCAGGCGCATCTTCACCGAACGCTTCGGCCAGGAACGCATCGAGACGGGTGGCGAACTACTGTCGATCGCGCATGGTCTCGCCCTGATCGGCGAACGTGAAGATATCGCCCAGTGGACGGCGTGAGATAGCAAGCGCCCCTGCCCTTTCGCTCGCGCGCCGCTTTGGCTAGAGTTGCCCCATGATTTCCGCCAGCGACCTCACACCGGCCGAACTTGCCGCCCTTCTGCATTTTCATGCGGATGCCGGTGTCGATTGGCTGCTGGAAGAACAGCCGGTCGATCGGTTCGCTGAATTCGAGGCCATGCGTGCCGCACGACAAGGCGCAAGAGCGCCACAGCCGCGAGCCGAAGCGCAGCCGCCTGCCGCAAAGGCACAGCCGGACCGACGTCAGGCAGCCAAGCCTGCGGTCGCCTCGCCTCCACCAGCGCCACGCAATACACCCGCCATCCCCGACGAGCAGGCTGTCGAACAGGCCCGATTCGCGGCTGAAAGTGCGCGGTCACTCGGCGAGCTGAAGACTGCGCTCGAAGCCTTCAGCAGCTGCAATCTCAAGAACAGCGCCCGTTCGACGATCTTTGCAAGCGGCACGGCGGAAGGCCGGGTCATGGTGATCGGCCCCATGCCAAGTGCCGATGACGATCGGGAGGGCGCGCCATTTGCCGGTCGTGCTGGACTGTTGCTCGACAAGATGCTGGCCGCGATCGGCCTGCAGCGAGACAATATCCTGTTGACCAACGTCATTCCATGGCGTCCGCCTGGCAACCGTGCACCTTCTGCGCCGGAAATCGAGATATGCCGCCCGTTCATAGAGCGACAGATCGCGCTTGCCGAACCGAAAGCCTTGCTATTGCTTGGAAACTTCACCGCGCGCCACTTTTTCGGAAGCGCCGAAACCATTCACGGTCTGCGCGGACAATGGCGCGATATCGACATTCTCGGCCGAACGATACCGGCGATTGCCAGCCTTCATCCCCAGGAATTGCTTACCGCGCCCATCAACAAGCGGCTGGCATGGAATGATCTGCTGGCCTTCAAGAATCATATCGACGCCGAAATATTAGGCTGATTTTCGCTTACATTAACGAAAAATGACATCAGCCATGCGTGAAGCGCATGTCAGTTCTTCGGTGCTGTGCATTGCAAACTCAATGTTGCACTGCAATATATAGCAGTGTCTTGGGAGGAATCTCTAAAGGAACCAAGGCAATGACTGCACGTTTTCGCCCTATTCACTGCGGGTTTGATACCCTGCGCCGCGCCATCGATCCCGTGCGCGCCATAAACGGACATCGCAACCTCGGCATCGCTGCCAATGAGCAGATGACTGCGCGAGGAACAGGCGTTTCGGCCCGCATCGGCCGTCCAGCCGCCATTTTCGCCGATTTCCGCGCCTGCTGATTAACAGGCGCGAAAGTCGCGTCTGCACGGCACATCACTTTGTTTTCCAGGAATTGCATCATGTCTTCGGGTTTGCGTTCGCTTATCACTCTTTTCGATTCGGTCGGCCATATCGGCTCCGCTGTGCGGGCAGCCGAGGAATTCGAGCGAGCGCGCGGCCTTCGCAAGGACGATTGCCGAGACGCAAGCCCCGCACGGGTAGCAGCGACCGGTATTCCCCTCTAGGAAATCCATTGGACGGGATCAGCAAGCCCACGACCATGTCCTGCTCTGAAGGCAAGGCCTGAACAGCGCCGGGACGACGCTGATATCTCCAATCGCATCATTGCTTCGGATCGTTGCCCGCCGTGACGGACAGAGCCCAGGCAAAAGCTTCGTCGACCGCCGCCAGCTTTACCGCCTGCCATCCGCAATATTGATCCAGGAAATTGCGCGATATCCACATTCGCGTCTTCTTGGCCTCGTCGTGCCAGCCAATGTCGCCACGATCGGCCGATTTGCGCAAAAGACGCTGCAAATGGGTGCGCGATATCATGAAATGTGCCGCAAGGGCGCGCGCATCGACGCGCCCGATATCGATTCGATCCGCGTTTTCGTTCGTCAAATCCATTTGCGATATGATGTAGTCGACGACCAGACCGCCTGCCTCCGTCCAGAGAAACAGGCCTATGCATTCCGGCGGTTCGCGCCAGACTTCCGTCTCCAGACAATGACGCGCCATGCGCGGCTGCGCCAAATCCAGCAACGCCGGAGACGAGGCAAGCGCTGCGGCCCGGCCACCATCATCCAGCAGATCGAGCGCCGCCAAATTGGATAGATACCACCCGAACATCGCCGTGTGACTAATTTCGGCCGGCACATAACGCCGCGGACGCCTGGTGTGGCCGGGAGCGAGCATGATGAAACGATAGTTGAGCAATTCGTCGACGAAGCTCAACACGGTATTGCGGCTGGCAACGCGATGATGCGTAATGAGATCACGAAGACCAACGACGGTCAGTCCGGAGCCAGGCAGGGCCGGGTTGTATTCAAGATGAAGCGCATAGGCCGTCTGGGTAAGGAGCCAGCGCTGATGCGAAGCCAGTACACGCGCGATCCTCGGGCCATGGTCATAGCGATTTCGCAACGCCTCCGCAAGAAAGCGGAGCGCCACGAGGAACTTGGGATGGCGAGCAAGCTGCTCGATGGAAAAGCTCAATCGGGCCTCCTTGGGGTGCCCATTTCAATTATCAACAAAGGGAGGATGTTTCATTTTTGTGAACGAATTCACTGGAATCGATCATAATTCCAACATCTAATAGCATGCTATAGTTATGCAGAGGGCCTTTTATCGCAAGAGGTTAAACAAATAATTTACTCTAAGTAACTGCCTCTGGCCGAATATGATGTTTCCAGAAGACAGCACAGCAACGATAGGCCGTCAATTCTCACGGCAACAACCGCGTTAGCACCCGTAAAAACAGATGGGAAATGCAAACGAGCCGACTGGATATACATCCGAAAGTGGTGCCTGCCCTGATAAGAAAACTGGCTCACCAAGCGAATACTTACTGTGCCACGGCAAAACATTATGGAGTGATGATATGACTTTAACTTTGGTTCAGATTTCGATGTAATGATGCGCCGACCTTCAACCCGAGGCAGCGCTTCGGATTGCACCCGAACAGCATAAGCCTTGATCAGGATTGACCATGCGAACAGACACCGGCCAGATCATTTCTCTGGCAGACTATCGTCCCACCGACTTCGTTCTGGAACGCGTGGACCTTACCTTCGATCTGCATCCGACCGAGACCAAGGTGGAAGCGCGGCTGATCTTTCACCGCCGCGAGGGCACCGATCCAAAAGCGCCGCTGGTGCTCGATGGGGATGAACTCGTCCTTTCCGGCTTGCTCATCGATCAGGACGAAGTCCCGACCGACCGATACGAAGCCTCGCCCGACAGCCTGACCATTCGCGGTCTGCCGGAAAGCAATCCCTTCGAACTGACGATCACCACGGTGATCAATCCGGAGGCCAACACGCAGTTGATGGGCCTGTACCGCACCGGTGGGGTCTATTGCACGCAGTGCGAGGCCGAGGGCTTCCGCCGCATCACCTATTTCCCCGATCGGCCGGATGTTCTCGCGCCCTATACCGTCAACATCATCGCCGATAAGGCGGCAAACCCGCTGCTGCTGTCGAACGGCAATTTCCTCGGCGGCGCCGGCTATGGCGAAGGCAAGCATTTCGCCGCCTGGTTCGATCCGCATCCGAAGCCGAGCTACCTCTTCGCGCTCGTCGCCGGTGATCTCGGTGTCGTCGAGGATACGTTCACGACCATGTCCGGCCGCGAAGTAGCTTTGAAGATCTATGTCGAGCACGGCAAGGAGCCACGCGCGACCTACGCCATGGATGCGCTGAAGCGTTCGATGACCTGGGACGAAGAGCGGTTCGGCCGCGAATACGATCTCGACATCTTCATGATCGTTGCCGTGTCGGACTTCAACATGGGAGCGATGGAGAACAAGGGCCTCAACGTCTTCAACGACAAATATGTCCTGGCCGATCCCGACACAGCCACCGATGCCGACTACGCCAATATCGAGCGGATCATCGCGCATGAATATTTCCACAACTGGACAGGCAACCGCATCACCTGCCGCGATTGGTTCCAGCTCTGCCTCAAGGAAGGCCTGACGGTCTATCGCGACCACGAATTTTCCGCCGACCAGCGCTCGCGCCCGGTCACGCGCATCGCCGAGGTTCGGCATCTGAAGTCGGAGCAGTTTCCGGAAGATAGCGGCCCCCTCGCCCATCCGGTACGCCCGACGACCTATCGCGAGATCAACAATTTCTATACGACGACGGTCTACGAGAAGGGCAGCGAAGTCACCAGCATGATCGCCACCCTGCTCGGCCGCGATCTGTTCAAGAAGGGCATGGATCTCTATTTCGATCGCCACGACGGACAGGCTGTCACCATCGAAGATTTCGTCAGATGTTTCGAGGACGTCAGCCACCGCGATCTCACGCAGTTTTCGCTTTGGTATCACCAGGCCGGCACGCCTCTAGTGACTGCCTCGGGCGACTATGATGCTGCCGCCAAGACCTTCACGCTGGCGCTGGAACAAATGCAGCCGGCGACGCCGGGCCAGACTGCCAAGAAGCCGCTGCATATTCCGCTGCGCCTGGCGCTGATTGCCGAAAGCGGCGCTGCGATCGTCCCGACCTCCGTGACCGGCGCCGAACTGGCCGGTGATGTGCTGCATCTCACGGAAAAAGCGCAGACGGTGGTCTTCCACGGCATCCCCTCGCGGCCGGTCCTGTCGCTCAACCGCAGCTTCTCGACGCCGATCAATCTGCAATTCAATCAAAGCGCCCGGGATCTGGCACTAATCGCTCGCTACGAGACCGACCATTTCGCTCGCTGGCAGGCTCTGATCGACCTTGGGCTGCCCAATCTGCTGCAGGCGGCTCGCGACGCGCGCCAGGGTAATGCCGTCACCTGCGATTCCGCCTTCATCGATGCGCTGCTAGCAGCAGCGAATGACGACAGCCTGGAGCCGGCCTTCCGGGCACAGGCGCTGGCCTTGCCGAGCGAAGCCGACATTGGTCGCGAGCTTGGCGGCGATAACGATCCGGATGCCATCCATACCGCCCGTCAGGCGATCCTCAAGCAGGTTGCCGAGACCGGCAAGGATATCTTTACAGCGCTCTATGAGGGCATGCAGACATCAGGCCCATTCAGCCCGGATGCCGCAAGCGCCGGGCGCCGGGCGCTGCGGAATACCGCGCTCACCTATCTGTCGCTGCTGGACGATACGCCTGCCCGCGCAAAGGCGGCTTACGATTCGGCAAACAACATGACCGATCTCAGCGCCGCGCTGACCATTCTCGCGCATCGCTTTCCCGAGACGGCGGAGACGGCGGCGGCGCTGGAGCATTTCCGCAACCGCTTCTCCGAAAATCCCTTGGTCATCGACAAGTGGTTCGCCATCCAGGCCGGCATCCCCGGCCCGGGCGCACTAGGCCGCATCCGTCAGCTCATGGACCTGCCGCTGTTCAAGCGCACCAATCCGAACCGCATGCGCGCCGTGCTCGGTACCTTCGTCTTCGCCAACCCCACAGGCTTTGGCCGCGCAGACGGCGCCGGCTACAGTCTTCTTGCCGATGAAATCCTCGATATCGACCAGCGCAATCCGCAGCTTGCCGCACGCATTCTGACCTCCATGCGCTCCTGGCGCCTGCTGGAGCCGGTGCGCGCCGACCATGCCCGCTCCGCCCTGCTGCGAATCGAGCGCGCCGGCAACCTTTCGACCGACGTGCGCGACATTGTGGAGCGTATCTTGAAAGAGTGATTTCGACCCGTCTGGCCGTCGCCAAGGACGACTGATTTGCATCGTCTTTTTCAGCTTCAGCGAGTCCCGCATGCACGCAGCTTACCGTTGCGTGTGCAAAAAATGCTGAAATCCCATATGGTTAAGAAAGTTTTACCTCGCCCTCTGGACAAGGCGAATCACGAGTGATTCATTAAGGCAGATTCGGGCGAGCGGCGCAGCGAATCACACGAGGGACAAGGCTAAAGCGATGGTGGACGTGCGGCGGGCAACCGCGGCCGATGGACGGCTGCGTGTTAATTTCGACGGTCTAAAGTCCTGGCACAGCGGCGTTACCGATCGAGCCGGCGCGCGAGTGGAGACGATTTCACGTCGTTTTCCGCAGACGGAACATATCCTCAAGCGCATCATTCCAGTTCTCATCGTGTCCTTCCTGATGGTCGTCGCTGCCTCGCATTTCTTCGGCATGGTGACGGAGCATAGCCGCATGGCGGCCTCGGCGCGGCGCATGACCTCGCTCTCCATTGCCGCCGCGTCGGCTGCCTTCTCCAACGATGCCAGCCTCTTCCAGGCGGGCGACCGCAGCAATGCAGAGCGGAAGCTGGCCACCTATCTGCCACAGGATCGGCTTGATGCCGGCGCGTTCGTTCTGCTGGTGCAATCAAGCGGGCGTGTTTTCGGCTCGTCGGCCGCCGGCTCCGCCTATATCGGCACATTGATCTCCAATTTCTTTCCAGAAGTCTCAGCCATCCGGAGCTTTGGCGATCATGCCGGCGTCATCGAGACGATGATCGACGGCGAGCCCTATTACGCGGCAATTTCGCTCGTGGGCGACAAGGGCGACTTCGTTCTATCGGCGGCTTCGATGGAGCAGATCGAGAAGCTCTGGCGCGATGAGCTGACACTCAACGTCACGCTCTTTGCCGGCATCTCCTCGATCCTGCTCGTCATTCTCTACGCATACTACACGCAGGTGAGACGAGCCCGCGATGCAGACGAGATCTTCCTCGAATCCAACCTGCGCGTCGAGACGGCGCTTTCGCGAGGCCGTTGCGGCCTCTGGGATTTCGATTTCGCCACGCGCAAATTCTTCTGGTCCCGGTCGATGTACGACATGCTCGGGCTGCCGGCCGTCGACAAACCATTTGCCTTCACGGATGCGGCTCGGTTGATGCACCCGGATGACAGCAGCCTGCAAGTGTTGGCCCGCTCCGTCACTCGCGGCAGCGCCGGCCAGGTCGATCAGATCCTGCGTATCCGGCACGCCAAGGGTCATTATGTGTGGATGCGGGCTCGCGCTCAGGTGATCCGCACCAATTCCGGCCATGTGCACATGATCGGCATTGCCATGGACGTAACGGAGCAGCACCGGCTGGCGCAACGCTACGCCGAGGCCGATCAACGTCTCGCGGACGCGATCGAATGCACCTCGGAAGCCTTCGTTCTGTGGGACAAGAACGACCGCCTCGTCATGTGCAACGCCCACTTCCAGCAGGCTTATGGCCTGCCAGACAATGTGCTCGTGCCAGGCACTGAGCGCGCCGTGGTCAATGCTGCCGCCGTTCGTCCCGTCATCGAGCGTCGCATCGTCGACCCGGGCCGCTCCAATCATTCGCAGACCACGGAAGTCCAGCTTGCCGACGAGCGCTGGCTGCAGATCAACGAACGCCGCACTCGCGACGGCGGTCTCGTTTCCGTCGGCACGGATATTACCCAGCTGAAGCGCAACCAGGAGCGTCTGCGCGATTCCGAGCGCCGGCTGATGGCGACGATCAACGACCTTTCCGCGTCGCGGCAAATCCTGGAGCGGCAGAAGGCCGAGCTTTCGACCGCAAACACCAATTATCTCGCAGAGAAAGAGCGCGCAGAAGCCGCCAACAGGGCGAAATCGGAATTCCTCGCCAACATGTCTCACGAGCTGCGCACGCCGCTCAACGCTATCCTCGGCTTCTCGGAGATCCTGCAGGATCAGATGTTCGGTCCGCTCGGCTCCGCCCGATACAATGAATACGCCAGGGATATCCACGACAGCGGCAAGCATCTCCTCAACGTCATCAACGATATCCTCGATATGTCGAAAATCGAGGCAGGGCACATCAAGCTCTCCCGCGAGCAGATCGATCTCGCGCCCCTGATCGAGGAATGCCTGCGCCTTACCCGCATCCCTGCGGCACACAAGAATATTCTCGTCGAGCAGTGCGTCTCTCCCAACGTCAAGCTCAGCGCCGATCGCCGCGCCATGAAACAGATCCTGCTCAACCTGCTCTCCAACGCCGTGAAATTCACCAATGATGGCGGACGCATCGCGGTTCGCACCCGCAAGGTCGAGGATGCCGTGATGCTGATCATCGCCGATACCGGCATCGGCATTCCGAAATCCGCCTTGAGCAAGATCGGCCAACCCTTCGAGCAGGTGCAGAGCCAATATGCCAAGAGCAAGGGAGGCTCCGGCCTGGGACTTGCGATTTCACGCTCGCTGACGACACTGCATCAAGGCCGCATGCGCATCCGTTCCCGCGAGGGCATCGGCACGGTCATCGCCATCCGCATCCCCAATCAGGGCTGATCAGTTCCCAACCGTCGCCTGGAATACCTTTCGGACCGCCTTTGACAGCCGTTTCAGTTCGGCTTCCAGTGTGCGGATATCTGGGCAGTCGCCGGCGCGACTGACCAGCTCGATCAGCCCTGAAGGCGCATTTCCCGGATCAAACGTCCCATCGATGCAAAGTCGGATCAGCTGGGACAGCTCCGAATAGAGGCGAAGCGCTTCCAGGCAGACATCCAGATCGTTGCGATCCATCAGGCTGCCACCCAGCAATTTCAGCGCCTCAGCCGTGCTGAGCCCATTTGCGTCGACACCGACACCACGCGCCGGCGCAATGAGCCGTAGATATTGCGCGATGAATTCGATGTCGATCAACCCGCCAGGGATCAGCTTCATATCCCAGATGCTTTCCGGTGGCTTTTCCTGTTCGATCAAGCTGCGCATTTCCCGGACGTCTTTTGCGATCTTGGCGACGTCCCTCTTTACCGACAGAACCTCGCCGATGATGCGCTCGGCATTCAGCACCAGCTCCTCGTCGCCGTAGATCAGGCGAGCCCGCGAAAGCGCCATGTGCTCCCAGGTCCAGGCTTCCTCGCGCTGGTATTTCTCGAACGAGTTGATGCGCGTGGCGACCGGCCCCTTGTTGCCTGACGGACGCAGGCGCATGTCGACTTCGTAGAGCACGCCTTCGGCCGTCGGCGCCGAGAGAGCCGCGATCAGGCGCTGCGTGATGCGGGTGAAATAGCGGGTTGCATCCAACGGCTTCGCACCGGAGGATTCTCCTCCCGTATCGTCATAGTCGTAGAGCAGGATGATATCGATGTCGGAGCCTGCCGTGAGCTCGAAGCTTCCGAGCTTGCCCATGCCGACGACGGCAACGCGGCCACCGGGATAGTCTCCATGCGCCGAACGGATTTCCTTCATCACCGCATCCAGCGCCGCCTCGACGATCAGATCGGCAAGATAGGTGAAGGCGCGGGCGGCCATGTTGCCGCCGATAGCACCGGTCAGCAGTCGAATACCGATCAGGAAGCGCTGTTCGGAGGCGAAGATGCGCAGCCGGTCCAGCACCTCCTCGTAATGCCTTGCAGGCGCAAGAAAGCTCTTGATGCGTTCCGCCAGATAATCACGCGTCGGCAGTTCGGCCATAAGGCCCGGATCGAGCATGCCATCGAAGACATGCGGCTTGGCGGCGATGATCTCGGCAAGCCGCGGCGCAGACGACATGATGTTGACGATGAGCGAGAGCAAGGCCGGGTTGGTGCTGAGCAGCGAGAACAGCTGTATGCCCGCCGGCAGACCGGAGATGAAACTGTCGAAACGCAATAGCGCCTTGTCTGCACGCTTGCTCTCGCCGAAGACCCGCAGCAACTCCGGCGTCAGTTCGGTCAGCCGCTCGCGCGCCTCGACCGATTGCGTGGCGCGGTATCGTCCGTAGTGCCAGGTCCTGATGACATTGGAGATATCCGACGGCCGCTCGAAGCCGAGATGGCGGAGCGTTTCCAGCGTATCGGGGTCATCGCCCTGGCCGGTGAAGACGAGATTGCCGGTTTCGGTCGACAGCTTCGTTTCCTGCTCGAATAGATGCGCATAGCGCCGCTCGACCGTTTTCAGGGTCGTGACCAGAGCCTCGGAAAAGGCGGAGACGTCGGCAAAACCCATCATGAAGGCAACGCGCTTCAGCTCGGCATCCGTTTCGGGAAGCAGATGCGTCTGCTCGTCGCGCACCATCTGCACGCGATGCTCGACGTCGCGCAGAAACCAGTAGGCAGCCGCCAGTTCGTCGCGGGTTTCCGCGTCGATCCATTTCGCCTTGGTGAGTTCCGCCAAGGTCTCCTCCGTGCCGCGGCAGCGCAGCGACGGCATACGGCCGCCGGCGATCAGCTGTTGGGTCTGCACGAAGAACTCGATCTCGCGAATGCCGCCGCGGCCTAGCTTGACATTGTGGCCCTTGACCGCGATCGCTCCATGCCCCTTGTGCGCGTGGATCTGCCGCTTGATGGAATGAATGTCCGAAATGGCGGCGTAATCCAGATATTTGCGGAAGACGAAGGGTACGAGGTCGCGGATGAAGGCCTGTCCGGCGGCGATATCACCGCCAACCGGCCGCGCCTTGATGAAGGCGGCGCGTTCCCAGTTCTGCCCCCTGCCCTCGTAATAGTTCATTGCGGCATCGACCGGGATCGCCAGCGGCGTCGAACCGGGATCGGGGCGCAGCCGCAGGTCGGTCCGGAAGACGTAGCCATCTGCCGTGCGCTCCTGCAGGATACGCACCAGCCGGCGCATCAGCCGGGGGAAAATATCGATGGCATCCTCGGGATTTGGAACGATGCCGGCCATCTCATCAAAGAAAACGACGACGTCGATATCCGACGAATAGTTCAATTCCTCGGCGCCGAGCTTGCCCATGCCGAGTACGATCAGGCCGGATTTCAGGCTCGGGCTCGCGGGATCGGGAAGCGAGATCTTGCCGGCTTCGTGGGAGGACAGCAGCAGGTGGTCGATTGCGGCCGATATCGACGCCTCCGCCAGCGCACTCAGCCAGCGGGTGGTCTTCCTTCCATCGTAGATGCGGGCGAGGTCGGCAAGCGCAATCAGAAAGGCAGCCCGGCGCTTGGCGACACGCAGGCGGGTCATCACATCGCCTTCCGAAGGCGACGGTCCACCATTTTCTGCCGGCAGCCAGGCATGACGCGCCTGTTGAACCAAGTCTTCGACCTGCGACGATAGTGGCTTCTCGATGGCGGCAACGAGCAGCGAAGGTTCGAGATTGGCGGTTTCGCGCAAATGCGGCGACAGCGCCAGCGCTGCGACGATAAAATCCCGCAAGGGGCTCTCACCGGCGAGCAGGGCCGCAACGACGGGTTCCGCTCCGGCGATCTGCTTGAGATCGGCGAGTGCGGATTTCATCTCCGTCTGGTTCAGCGGTCGCAGTCGCCCAGCCGGGACATCCCGCAGCAAATCGCCTTGCGTCGTCGTCATGCAGCTCTCCCCAAGGAGCAATCGGATAAGGCAGGATTAACCTATTGTTTCTGCATGGGGAAGATCATCGTTACCGTTAGTCCCTTGGCGGTGGGATTATCGGGATCGGTATCCGAAAGCTCCAGCCGGCCGCCATGCAGCTCCATGACCGCTTCCACCAGCGCAAGGCCAAGACCCGTTCCCGGCTTGGAGCGGCTTTCATCCAGGCGGAAGAAGCGTTTGACGACGTCGGCGCGCTGATGAGCGGGAATGCCGGGGCCGTGATCCGCAACGGCAAGCGTTACCGCATCATGGGTACGCGACAGTTTGAATGTGATCGCCGGCTGGCCCTGGCTGCCGGTTGCGTATTTGAGGGCGTTGTCGATCAGGTTGAAGAGTGCCTGGCCGATCAGTTCGCGATTGCCCTGCACTTCGACATCCGGCTCGATATCGGCTGTAAGAGCCAGACCCACGTCTTCGGCTGCAGGCTCGTAAAGTTCGGCCGTATCGGTGACGATCGAAGAAAGATCGACGGCGGTCATTTCAGCGGCGACCGACCCTGCCTCGACACGGGAGATCATCAACAGTGCATTGAAGGTGCGGATCAGCTGATCGGATTCACCGATAATGCCCTCCAGGGCGACGCGGCGACCCTCACTGTTTGCGCTGTCGAGCGCGTCGGCGGCCTTGTTGCGCAACCGCGTCAGCGGCGTCTTCAGATCATGCGCAATATTGTCGGAGACTTGCCGCAAGCCTTCGTTCAATTTCTCGATACGTTCCAGCATGGCGTTCAGCGATGCCGACATGCGGTCGAACTCGTCGCCGGAGCCGCCGACGGGCAGACGCTGCGAGAGGTCMCCCGCCATGATCTTGCGGCTGGCGCCTGTCATTCGGTCGATGCGTCGCAGGGCGTTGCGGCCGATGCCGAACCAGATCACCAGCGCACCGAGACCCATGATCGCCAGCGCCAGCATCAGCGCCTGACGCACCAGCACGCGGAAGCGTTCGGGCTCGCCGAGGTCACGGCCGATCAGGATGCGAAGGCCGTTGTCGAGGATGAAGATATTGGCGATCGCCAGATGCCGCAGCTCCGGATCGTTGGATGCGTCGGTATAGCGCTCGTAGGTGAAAGGCAGCTCCGTCCAGCCGGCCTGACCGAGCACGCCTGGCTGCACCGAAGCCACGTTGCCGGCGAGAATATCGCCGGACGGGCCGGCAATGACATAGAGATTGGCGCCAGGCTGCCGGGCCCGGCGCTCCATCGTGCGCAGAAGCAGGTTCAGGCCGCCAATATCATAGGCACGCTTGACCTGATTGACTTCCTGCTGAACGGCATCGCGGATCTGCCCGGTCAGCAACCGCTCGGACATGGCCGTCACGTAGAAGACCAGCGTGGCGGCACAAAGCGCAAAAAGAAGGATATAAAGGGCGGAAAGGCGGACTGCTGTGGACTTGAAGAGGACGCGGAAGCGACTCATCCTTCGTCCTTGATCATGTAGCCGGCACCGCGGATCGTCTTGAGCAGCGGCTGGCTGAAATCTTTCTCGATCTTCGAGCGCAGCCGCGAGACGTGCACATCGATGACGTTGGTCTGGGGATCGAAATGATAATCCCAGACATTTTCGAGCAGCATGGTGCGCGTCACGACCTGGCCGGCATTCTTCATCAGATATTCGAGCAGGCGGAATTCACGTGGCTGCAGCAGGATTTCCTTGCCGGCGCGGCGAACTTCATGCGACAGCCGGTCGAGTTCGAGATCGCCGACACGATAAAGCACATCCTGCTCGGGCGTGCCCTTGCGGCGACCCAACACTTCCACACGCGCCAGCAACTCGCTGAAAGCATAGGGCTTCGGCAGATAGTCATCACCACCGGCACGCAGGCCGGTAACGCGATCGTCGACCTGGCCGAGTGCGGACAGAATCAGAACCGGCGTGTGCACGCCCTTGCGGCGCAGTTCACTGATGACCGACAATCCGTCGCGGCGGGGCAGCATACGGTCGATGATGGCAACATCGTAGGTGTTCTCGGTGCCCATGAAGAGACCGCTCTCGCCGTCGCTTGCGTGATCGGCAATAATGCCAGCCTCGCGAAACGCCTTTGTGAGGTAAGCCGCCGCCTCGAGATCGTCTTCAATGATCAGAATCTTCATGTGGGCGACATTACCTGCCGAGGGTGCTTCGGTACAACCAGAATCGGCGGAATTCACGGCATGTTGGCCAGCGGTTGTCATGTTTCACCTGCCTTGGAGCCAGTCATCATTGACATCTTTTAAAAGGGGAAGCCGCGCAAGCCGTGGCCTACGCGGCTTCCCAATGCATTATCGCCTAGGCTGAAAGGATCAGCCCGCGTTGATCGGCAGGGCGACGAAGCGGCTGCCGTCATCGGACTGGATCTGGAATAGCGCGCGTGTGCGGCCATCCTTTTTCGCCTGTTCGATGACCTTGGCAATGTCGCCGGCATTCGAGATCTGCTGGTTGTTGACCGAGGTGATCTTCTCGCCTTCCTTGATGCCCTTGTCGGCGGCGTCGGAGTCGGGATCAACGGCGGTGATTGCCACACCCTTGCCATCGTCGGACGGACCGACCGTCATGCCGAGATCGGCCAGAGCCTTTTCGGAGGACGGCTGCTGCGGCTGGGCCGGCTGAGCGTCGTCGCCGGAGGCCTGGTTCTGATCTGCCGGCAAGCTTCCCAGTTCGACGCTAAGCGACTGAGACTTGCCATTGCGCCAGAGAGAAACGTCAACCTTGGTACCCGGCTGCATGGCACCGATACGACGGGCCAGATCACGCGGGTCCTTGACCGGCTCGCCATTGACTGCGGTGATCACGTCACCGTTCTTGATACCGGCCTTCTGGCCAGCCGAGCCGTCCTGCGGCGCGACGACGAGTGCGCCGCTCGCTTCGGAAAGACCGAGGGATTCGGCAATATCCTTGCTGACGGGCTGGATCTGTATGCCGAGAGCGCCGCGCGAAACGGTGCCTGTCTTGATGAGATCGGTCACGACATCCTTGGCGGTCGTTGCCGGGATTGCGAAGGCGATACCAACGCTGCCGCCGGACTGCGAGAAGATGGCAGTGTTGATACCGACCACCTGGCCGTTGAGGTTGAAGGTCGGGCCGCCGGAATTGCCCTTGTTCACCGGTGCGTCGATCTGGATGTAATCATCATAGGGACCGGAATGGATATCACGGCCACGGGCCGAGACGATGCCTGCCGTAACAGTCCCGCCGAGACCGAAGGGGTTGCCGACGGCCACGACCCAATCGCCAACGCGGACCTTGGAGTCATCGGCCCAGCCGACATAGGTAAACTTCTTGCCCTTTGGATCGACCTTCAGAACAGCGAGGTCGGTGCGCGAATCTTTGCCGACGAGCTTGGCATCAAGCTCGGTGCCGTCATTGAGGACGACGACGAAAGCAGCGCCATCGGAAACGACGTGGTTGTTGGTGACGATGTAACCATCTTCAGAGACAAAGAAACCGGATCCCTGGGCGACCGGACGCAGATGGCCCTTGCCGTCTTCCGAATTCTTCTGCTGGTTCTGGCCCTTCTGCTGGCCACGGCCCTGCTGCTGCTCGAACTGACGGAAGAACTTCTTCAGCGGGTGATCATCGGGAAGATCGTCGAAGCCACGGCCAAGGCCGAAGGAGTCGTCTTCATCCGCAACGGGATTGACGCGGGATTCGACGCGAACCGAGACGACTGCCGGCGATACGGCATCGACTACGTTGGCGAAACTGGGAACCTGCGGCGCCTGCACATTGACGGCATCGGCATAGGAATTGCTGACGACAGCCGGAACACCCGTGGCCAGCGCGGCGACAGCGAGGCCGGCGACGACAGAAGCCTTCATAGCGGTGCTACGGGACAAGGTGTTCTTGATATTCCTGAACATATGCGAGTTACCTTCTCTTCTCTCGTCAGATTTCCACCGGCGGGAACCGGCTGTGATTTKTGATTGTAAAMATATARGGCGTCGGACCTTACAGCGAACTGTCCGCCCCATGAAAAATTCGTAATGTAAGGAGATGTTTCCAATGGAGTGAAGGGTAACGCGGCCGCGTCACTTCCCCAAAATCTCTTTCAACTGAGCCTCTTCCTCGGCACTCAGAGGCTTGCCAGTGGGCTTGCCAGCACGGCGGCGGGCATAGACGGCAAAGGCGAATCCACCCACGATAAAGAGCGCGATCGGTGCGCCCCAGAGGATGAGTGTCTTTTCGGTAAGACGCGGTTTTAGCAGCACAAACTCGCCATAGCGCGAGACGACATAATCAAGAACTTGCTGATCGGTATCACCATCGCCTAGTCGCTTGCGCACGAGCAGCCGCAGGTCGCGGGCGAGATCGGCATTGGAATCGTCGATGGACTGGTTCTGGCAGACCATGCAGCGCAATTCGGCGGAGATCGTGCGCGCCCTCGCCTCCAGCGCCGGATCCTGCAGGACCTCATCCGGATTGACGGCAAAGGCCGACAAAGGTGTCAGGATCGCCGCAAGGCAGAGGCATACTCGGACAAAGCCAAACCAATTCCTGCTCATTCGGCCGGCTCCATGGCGGGGCGCACCGGCTTCACCTTCCGGCTCGGCGCGCCGACACGCAGACGGCGGTCGCTGAGCGAAACGAAACCACCGATCGCCATGACGAGAGCACCCATCCAGATGCAGAGAATGAACGGCTTCCACCAGATGCGGACTACCATGCCGCCATCCTCACTGACGTCACCGACTGACACGTAGAGCTGGTTGGGGCCGAGCGTCAGAATGCCGGCTTCGGTGGTTCCCGTTCGGCTGGCCGTGAAGACACGCTTGGATGACGAGACTTCGGTGAAGGCGACACCACCACGGCTCACCGTGAAGTGGGCACGATCCTCGGTGAAATTCGGGCCGACGCCAGGCTGCATGCCGTCGAAACGCAAGCTGTAGCCACCAAGCTCGGCGATCTCGCCGGGCTTCATGCTGGTGATGTTTTCCGTCTCGAAGGTCGTCACCGCGACGATGCCGAGCACGGTGATGCCGAGGCCGGCATGGGCAAGCGCGGTGCCAAAGGCAGAGCGCGGCAGGCCGCGCAGACGACGCCAGGCGACATTGGCAGCCACTTTGCCAACGCCGGCGCGATACCAGAGATCGGCGAGTGCGCCGAAGAACAGGAAGAAGCCGGCGGCTAATCCCAGAACGGCAAGCACCGGACCACCATGCTTGAGATAGAACAGCACAAGCCCTGCAAGAAATGCCAACCCGGCCACGACGTAGAGCCGCTGCAAGGCACCGAGCAGATCGCTGCGCTTCCAGGCGAGCAGCGGGCCGAAGGGCACGGCGATGAGGATCGGCATCATCAGCAATCCGAACGTCATGTTGAAGAAGGGCGGCCCGACGGAAATCTTGTCGCCGGTCAGGGTTTCCAGCGCCAGCGGATAGAGCGTGCCCGTGAGGACGGTGCCGCAGGCGACCGTGAGGATGAGGTTGTTGAGGACCAGCGCGCCCTCACGCGAGATCGGTGCGAACAATCCGCCTGCAGCAAGCTTTGGCGCCCGGAAGGCGAAGAGCGTCAGTGCACCACCGATGAAGAGCAGCAGGATACAGAGAATGAAGATGCCGCGCGTCGGATCGCTGGCGAAGGAATGAACCGAGGTGAGCACACCCGAACGGACGAGGAAAGTGCCGAGCAGCGAGAGGGAGAAAGTCAGGATCGCCAGCAGCACCGTCCAGATCTTCAGCGCATCGCGCTTCTCCATGACCAGTGCCGAATGCAGCAGCGCCGTGCCGGCGAGCCAGGGCATGAAGGAGGCATTCTCCACCGGATCCCAGAACCACCAGCCGCCCCAGCCCAGCTCGTAATAGGCCCAGTAGGAACCCATGGCGATGCCGAGCGTGAGGAAGCTCCAGGCGGCCAGCGCCCAGGGGCGAACCCAGCGCGCCCAGGCCGCGTCAATGCGGCCTTCCAGCAGTGCCGCCACAGCGAAGGAGAAGCAGACGGAAAAGCCGACATAGCCGAGATAGAGCAAGGGCGGATGGATTGCGAGGCCGATATCCTGCAGGACGGGATTGAGATCCTTGCCCTCGGCCGGCGCCGGATCAAGCCGGATGAACGGATTGGAGGTGAGCAGGATGAAGATCAGGAAGGCGGACGAGATCCAGGATTGAACGGCCAGAACATTGGCCCGCAGCACGTCTGGCAGATTGCGCCCGAACAGCGCGACCAGCGCACTGAACAAGACCAGGATCAGCAGCCAGAGCATCATCGATCCCTCGTGATTGCCCCAGACGCCGGAGATCTTGAAGATCAGCGGCATGAGCGAATGGGAATTGGCCCAGACATTCAGCACGGAGAAATCGGAGGCGACATAGGCGTAGGTCAGCACGCCGAAGGAAAAGGTGACGAGCAGGAAAGTGACGATCGAGCCGACCGGCGCGATATCCATCATCGACACATCGCCGCGCCTGGCGCCGACAACGGGAAGGATGGAAACGATGAGCGCGGTCGCCAGCGCCAGCACAAGCGCATAATGTCCGAGTTCGATGATCATTGGGTCGCCTCCTCGCCCTTCCAGACACCGTCGGCCTTCAGCTTGTCGGCAACCTGTTTCGGCATGTAACGCTCATCATGCTTGGCAAGCACGCTGTCCGCAACGAAGACATCGCTGCCGGACTCGAATTTGCCCTCAGTCACGACGCCCTGCCCCTCGCGGAAGAGATCCGGCAGGAGGCCGTCATATTTCACCTTGATCGTATCCTTGCCATCGGTCACGGAGAATTGTACCTGCGTGCCCTGACCGCGCTTGATGGAGCCTTCACCGACCAGACCACCCAGGCGGATCAGCGTTCCGGCATTGACGGGGGTCTTGGCAAGATCGCCCGGCATGTAGAAATAGGCAACCGACTGGCTGAAGGCGAAGAGGACGAGGAGTACGGCGGTGGCGATGAACCCCATGCCGCCGGCAATGACGGCCAGACGTTTCTGCTTGCGGGTCATTGCTGCGTCACCTCCGTCGGCAGTCCCAATTCTTTCGCCAGTGCCAGGAGCTGTTGTTCCTCGCCGCCATCCGCCGGGAAGGCCGATAAGCCGCGCTTCAGCGCATCCAGGGCACGATCCCTGTCGTTCAGCACGACATAGGAGCGGATCAACCGCATCCAGCCTTCGAAATTCTTCGGATCTTCCTTAAGCTTGGCATCGAGGCTTTCGACCATGCCACGGATCATCTGCTGACGGTCGCCGGTGTTCATGGTATTCGCGGCGGCGACCTCCTCGGCGGTCGGATTGCCCGGCGCATTGGCATTTGCAGATGCGACAGGCGTGCCGCCATTCTTGGCGATGTGCTCATTGACAACAGCCAGCCACGGCGCGTCGGGCGGCGATTGCTTCGCCAGGGCCTCGAAGGCGGTCTTCGCGTCGGCCACCTTGCCTTCCTGCTCAAGCGCCAGCGCCAGATAGAAGAGCGTACGCGGATTAGCGGCATCGAGCGCCCGCGATTGCTGCAGCACGCTGCGCGCATCCGCCGTCACCACGCCGTTGGCCTTGACCACGAGTACCTCACCCAGATCGCCAAGGCGTGCAGCGCTCGGGCCCAGTAGCCGGATGACGTTGCGATAGGCAAGCTCGGCATCGCCGATGCGGTTGGTCTTGAAGTAGATCGGCGCCAAAACTTCCCAACCCTTGCCGTCATCCGGGTTTCTGGCAAGGTGCTGCTCGATCTTGACGATCGAAAGGGCGAGGTCGCTTCCAGGCTTCTCCAGACGCGCCTCCAATGGCTGCGACGGCAGTCCGGGATCGCCATTGGCAAGATAAAGACAGAGGCCGATGACGGGCAGCATCACGACGATAAAGGCCTGGGAGATGCGATAGCTGCCACGCTTCGGCGATTTTGCTCCGCTTTCCTCCTCCTTGGAAGCTGCAATAAGGCGACGCCCGATCTCGGCGCGGGCATAGCCGGCCTCTTCCGTGGAAATCAACCCGCCGGCAAGATCGCGATCCAGCTCGCGGAGCTGATCGCGATAGACCTCGGCTTCTCCGGAACGACAGTCCGCAGCCTCCTTTGCACCACGCAGAAGAGGGTGAAGCAGCACAGCGCCGACAACGGCCGTCAGAACGGCGACGAGAATCCAGAACAGCATACACGCCCAATACTTTAACGGGGCGCTTATTCCAACCGCGAAAGCCTCGCTGACGAAGATTTGAGGCGTTTGGCCGCGCCTTTCGGCGCATTGGGGCTAGTCGAGCGGCGTCCAGGTGCCGTCGTCATTGCGACACGCGGCTCCCCTTGCCATAGTCGGCTTGTCGTCGACCGTGACAGTGTGCGTGTATTGGCGGCAATTCTGCGAGCCGACCTGATAGGGCGCTGCGGCCACCACTTCGCCGCTGGCACCCCGGCCTTTCCAGACCACAGACTGGCCGAGAGGCGAGCTTTCCAGCGCCCGATATTCCGCTTCCAGCGCCCGCTGCTTGTCACTGTCGCTCAGCTTCAGGCCGGTTCGTTCGACAATGCCGCCATCCAGCGCGCTAATGAACGTCGCCGATGCCGGTGGCTTGGAGGTTGAAAACAAACTCGCGCCGCTGCCATTGCTGCTCGTGGTCGAGCAACCTGAAAGCGCAAGCGCTGCGAAGAGGGAGGGAGTGATCAAGAAAAAGGTACGAAGCTTCATACAACCGAACCAGTATCAACAAGCAAAACCATAGGTACTGCGCTGCGGCATCATCATGACCCACAACTTCTTTCTGTCATCATGCCGTGCTTCACGCAACATCCTTCGTCAGGCCAGGCAGAATTAAGCTGGCACGAAGGCCACCCCAGGCACCGCGGGAGAGCTCCAGCCGGCCCTGATATTCATTGGTGATCTCGCTGACGATCGATAGTCCGAGACCGGTGCCCGGCTTGCTCTCGTCCAGCCTGCGTCCGCGCTTCATGGCTTCGCGGATCTGATCAGGCTCGAGGCCGGGCCCATCATCCTCCACGACCAGCTCCACCCAATGACGCCGCACGGGGTCGATGCCCTTGACGTCAGGCGGCGCCTCGGTTGCGGAAAGACGCACCTTGTGCTCGGCAAAGCGGGCGGCATTTTCCAGAAGATTGCCCACCGTCTCCTCCAGATCCTGCTGCTCCATGGCGAGCGCCAGATTGGGAGATACGGTGAGCTCGAATTCCTTCTCCGCATTGAGCCGCCGCATGACGCGGACAAGCCGCTCCAGCGCCGGTTCGGCCTCGGTGCGGGCCAGCACGGATTCGCGCTGCGCCGCGATGCGGGCGCGGTTCAGGTAGGATTGCACCTGGCCCTGCATGGCTTCGGCCTGGTTCTTGACCAGATCGCCATGCGAGCGCTCCAGCACGCGGGATTCGTTGAGCAGCACCGCGATCGGCGTCTTCAGCGAATGCGCGAGATTGCCGACCTGCATGCGGGCCCGCTCGACGATGCGCCTATTGCTTTCGATCAGCGCGTTGACCTCGTTAGCGAGCGGCAGGATTTCGCGCGGGAAATCGCCCTGCAATCGCTCGCTCTCGCCCGCTCGGATACGCTCCAGCGCCGCGCGGGCCTTATCGAGCGGCTTCAGGCCATAGAGAATGGCAAGCGCATTGACGATGAGGCTGCCGACACCGAAGCCGACGAGCGCGAAATAAAGGCTGTGGGAGAAATTCCGGACATCGTCCTCGACGACAGCGACGTTGCCGGTGACGCGGAAGCGGGCGGCGCGGCCATCCGTATCGAGCACGACTTCTGTTTCGGCCACCTGAACGCGATTTCCGAAGGCGTCCGTGACGATGTAGTAGCGCTCGTAATTCTTGTCGAAAGGCGCTTCCAGTACGGAGAGGACAGGCAAGTTCGAAGCGCCGAGAGACGGCGATACCAAGGGCGTTGCCGTATAGGTGCCGAGCGGTTCGACCATCCAGTACCAGCCTGTCTTCGGCTGGGCAAAACGAAGGTCGCCGAGCTGCGGGCTGCCGTTCAATGCGCCCTGGTCGCCAATCGTCACCGAGTTGATGACGTTATAGAGCTGCGCCCTTAGCAGGTCCTGAAAGCCGCGTTCGGCGCTCTTGCGGTAGATATTGGAAATGACGAGGCCGATCACGACAAGCGCCACGGCGGACCAGAGCGTGGTCAACAGCAGGACGCGAGCGGTGAGTGACTTAATTCGCATTGGTCGGCGCTTGGATGCGGTAACCGAGGCCGCGGACCGTCTCGATCAGGTCGACCCCCATCTTCTTGCGCAAGCGGCCGACGAAAACCTCGATCGTATTGGAATCGCGATCGAAATCCTGATCGTACATATGCTCGACCAACTCTGTGCGCGAGACGACTTCACCCTTGTGATGCATGAGATAGGCGAGCAGCCGGTACTCATGAGAGGTGAGCTTGAGCGGCTTGCCGTTCACGGTCGCCTTCGAGCTCTTGGTGTCGAGCCGCACCGGGCCGCAGATGATTTCCGAGGAGGCATGGCCGGCCGCGCGGCGAATGAGCGCCCTTATGCGGGCGAGCACTTCTTCGACATGAAAGGGCTTTGCGACATAATCATCGGCACCCGCATCGATGCCGGCCACCTTGTCGCTCCAGCGATCACGGGCAGTCAGGATCAGGACCGGCGTCGCCCGACCAGCGCCGCGCCATTTCTCCAACACCGTGATGCCGTCCATCTCCGGCAGGCCGATATCGAGAATGATCGCGTCGTAAGGCTCGGTATCGCCGAGGAAATGCCCCTCCTCACCATCAAAGGCCGTATCGACCACATAGCCGGCCTCTTTCAAGGCGTCGGCGAGCTGGCGATTAAGGTTGATATCGTCTTCGACTATCAGAATGCGCATGTTTGGACCCAATTTCCCCGGTTCGAGAAACAGTACTGTAAATCGAGCTGCAGTGGAATCACGGAAACGATAAGATTTTGCGTAAGATTCAAGGCTTTAGAACGTCCGCTGCGCGTTATGATCCAACATGCCCATGCCTCACATCGGCACCTTCATCGTTACCTTGCGAGGACGCTGCCCATTGCCCTGCACAAGAACGGTGATGACACAACTATCGCCCGACGGCTGCGCGGAAAGGAGCTGCCCACCCGTCTTTTCAACCACCTCGGCCGCAGCTTCGCTGCAGTCGCTGTTGGCACGGGCCACCAGGGTCGGCGTCGGCAAAACAGCCGAGCCGGCCAGGACAAGGGCCGCTGCTGCTATGCTTGAAATTGAGGCCATGCTTCAGACTTCCCACGGGGAGATTAACTTGAGCAAATATGTACCCAAACACGTCTGAATGGCAAATGAATGGGCTGTAATTTTCCGCTCGCAGAACGTGCGACGCGCTCGATTCGTGATTTAACTCATTGAATCTATTATGGGCAAGTCAGCGAAGCGAAGCCAAGGGCGATTGATCGAACGCGATCGATACCAATTGCCCATGCATGCCCGTTACACCGCTTGTGCCCGCCTTCCGACCACATGCACAAACGAGAGACTCAACCATTTTTAATCATTCTTGATTATCATTCGATCATAAGCCGGTCATGAGCGACCGCGCAGGATTGGCCAATGCAACCGGCCTTCAGGTGTTTTACTGAGGTAAAACGCCAGGGTTTTCTTGAGTCTTCTGAATCACTTGCCGGCACCTGTTTCAAAGTTGAGTCCGGAACGTGAGAGGTTGATTGAACGGCCTCATGCAATGAATCCGTTCCTCGACAAATCGAATCCGCGCGAGTGCTCAATCACCTGAAATCAATGGCGATCGAAGCCCTTTGATCGGGCTTTCTTTCAGAACGGCTCGCGGATAGCGCTCGTCGTCTCGTAATCAGCTGCAATCCGCATTTCGCGCAATGGCCGCACCCGCTCTATGGAGCGCTGATAATTCGGATGGGCCTTGTAGGCGGCGAGCGCGGCCTCGTCTTCGAATTCGCCATAGACGACGATGTCGACATCGGTGCCGAGTTGGTCGGTCTTCACATTCATACCGATTTCCAGCAGGCGCGCATGCGGAATGGCTGTGAGGATCGACAGGCCGGAACGGACATCCTCGAGGTTCGCGCGATCGGGAACAGTGAAGAAGACGATATGACGGATCACGCGGCGGCTCCCTGAGCGTGTGCGAAGGCACCGCGCGATATCATGCGCGCCGGTTCAATTCAATGAAGAGGCGATGTGTTCAGCAAGGCGACATCATCGCAGGCTACCAAGCCACAGCCATTTTCCCCGCGCCGCCCATGCATGATATTGTCGTGCGCATGACCGACGAAGATCTCATAGCCTTTGCCCTCAGCCTGCCGGAAGCGGCAGAAGGCTCACATTTCGGAATTCGCGATTTCCGGATAGGGGGCAAGATCTTCATGACCTTCCCTGGTCCGGATTTCTGCGTTGTCAAACTGACGCCTGATCAGCA
>BFBZ01000019.1_pt63 | contig 28159 bp, 25 predicted proteins | sample 1888401 | NCBI WGS metagenome assembly BFBZ01 (sample SAMD00112614, study PRJDB3348) | symbiont metagenome | host: Chara braunii
CGCGCCGCCATGATCGGCAGCACCTCGCGGCACATGTTGAACATGCCCTTGCAGTTCGCTCCGACAACGAGATCCCAATCCTCGTCGGTGGTCTCGACGACCGTCTTTGTCAGCTGTATGCCCGCATTGTTGACGAGGATTGTCGGCTCGCCGAAAGCTTCGCGGGCGGACTTCAGGATGGCGCTTGCGTCGGCGGATATGCCGACATCGGCTTGAACCCAGGCGATCTCGGCAGGGAGGTCATGCGGCCGGCTACTGCGGCCGCAGGTTACGACGCTGGCTCCGTCGGCAGCGAGCCTGTCGACGATCGCGCGGCCGATGCCGCGCCCGCCGCCGGTGACGATGGCTGTTCTGCYCTGCAGATTGTGCCCTCGGGAGACCACGCTTTCCCTCACTCAAAACGCGACATTTTCGGCGCCCTTGAGGCCCAGACGCACCCGCACCTCGTCGGGCGTGGCAATGGTGCGGCCCAGGTTCTCGACGATCGCGCGGATCTTCCTGACCTGCTCGGCGCTGGACGTGGCTTTCTGCCCCGGGCCGATATAGAGGCTGTCCTCCATGCCGACGCGCAAGTTTCCGCCGAGCAGCGCCGCCTGGGTGGTGAACGGGATCTGATGCCGGCCGGCGGCGAGCACCGACCACTCATAGTCGTCGCCGAACAGCTTCTCGGCGATCGTGTGCATGTGCACCAGATTGTCGAGGTCGGCGCCGACGCCGCCAAGAATGCCGAACACCATCTGGACGAAGAAGGGCGGCTTGACCCAGCCCTGGTCGACGACCCAGGCAAGGTTGTAGAGATGCCCGAGGTCGTAGCATTCGAACTCGAATCGCGTTCCGTGCGCCTCGCCAAGCTCACGCAGCGAATATTCGATGTCGCCGAAAGTGTTGCGGAAAATGAAGTCCCGCGTCATCGCCAGGAATTCCGGCTCCCAGTCATGTTTCCAGTTCGAGTATTTGTCGAGCATCGGGAAGATGCCGAAATTCATCGAGCCCATGTTCATGGACGCCATTTCGGGGCTGACGGTGCTGGCCGCCCGTAGCCGCTCCTCGCGCGTCATGCCGAGCCCGCCGCCGGTGGTGATGTTCAGCACCGCGTTGCAGGATTGCTTGATGCGCGGAAGGAAGTCCTGGAACAGCTCCGGCCGCGGATCGGGCCTGCCGGTCTCGGGATTGCGCGCATGGAGGTGGATGATCGCAGCACCCGCCTCGGCGGCGTCGATGCTTGCCTTTGCAATCTCGCTCGGCGTGATCGGCAGATATTCCGACATTGTCGGCGTGTGGATGCCGCCCGTCGGCGCGCATGTGATGATGACGGGTTTGCTCATCTCTAAAGTCTCATCTGCTGAACCTGGGCCGAAAGGCCGCCGTCGAGAACCCAAAGCTGGCCGCTGGCGTAGCGCGCTTCGTCGCTCGCAAGCCAGTTGACCAGGCTGGCGACGTCCGCCGGCGTGCCGTAGTTCCGGATCGGGTGCACGTTGCGCACGGCATCGCGGAGAGTATCGATCGTGCCGCCACCGCCTCCCGATCCCGCGCCGGCAAAGAAGGATTGCAGCATCGGCGTGTCCACGTAGCCGGGGCAGATCGCGTTGACCCGGATGCCCTCGGGCCCGTGGTCGCAGGCCATGGCACGCGTCAGGGCGTGCACCGCGCCCTTGCTTGCGCAATAGGCTGCCAGGCCCGGATCGGCGATGAAGCCGTCATAGCTACCGAAATTGATGATCGAGGCTGTGTTGCCGCCGGCGGCTGCCTTGCGCATCAGCGGCAGGGCGTATTTGCAAGTCAGGAACATGCCGGTGACGTTGACCGCGAAACAGCGGTTCCATTCCTCGAGCGTGGTGTGCTCGATGGTCTTTTCGATCTCGATCCCGGCTGCATTTACGAGCACGTCGAGTTTGCCGGCCGCCGCCTCGACCTTGGCCATCGCCGCCTTCACCTTGTCTTCCGAAGTGACGTCCAGCTCCACGAATGCCGCGGAGCCCTGCGGCGACGAGCCCATGCTTCCCGAGTCGCTCAGGTCGGCCGCGAAAACCGTTGCGCCTTCCGCGAGGAACCTCTCGCAGATCGCGCGGCCGATGCCGCCGCGACCGCCAGTGACCAGCGCAACCTTGTCCTGAAGTTTTCCACTCATGGGGAGCCCTTTGAACTGCCGGCGCGCGGACGGCGCCGGCCGGATGCCGCTTGAGAACGACGCGATCCGCCTGTCACGCGACGCACCGCGCGTAGGCGTCGAGGACCAGGCCGTGAAAATGATGCACGGCGTGCTCCGACTGCCCGGAGCCATCGGGATCGTTGACGATGCGCCCTTGGGTGAAGGCCGGCGTGTTCATGCCCTTCTGGACGCTCTCGACGATGTTGATGTCCTCGACCTGCAGCACCTCGTCGAGATATTTGATCGACTGCAGCTCCGCCTCGTCCGGCTCTTTGGATTCGAGGAAGAAGTCGTAGGTTTCGAAGGTCCGGTCCGGCCCCGCCGGGATGATGTTGAGGACGATCATCGAGGATCGCCCAGGGTAGCGCATCAGGCAGGTATTCGGCCACAGCCACCACACGGCATGGGTGCGCACGGTCGCGTTGGAGACGTCATAGGCCGAGTTGGAGGATTTCCCGGCATCCGCCATGTGGCTCGAATAGATGCCGTGGGTCGTCACCTTGTAGGTGCTCATGTCGACAAGCGTGCAGAAGTCCTTATGCGCTGTCGGGCAGTGGTAACATTCCAGGAAGTTGTCGACGACGTTCTTCCAGTTCGACTTGATGTCGTAAGTCAGCCGATGCGCGAAGGTCAGCTGATCGATATCCGGCGCCCAGTGCTTGATCTCGGTCGCAAGATCGCCGGTCTGAGACGCGAGCGAAGGCGCCGAAGGATCCAGATTGACGTAGACGAAGCCGCAAAACTCCTCGACCTGGACCTGGTCGAGGCAGATGTCCTTCGTCTGGAAATCCTCCAGCGTTTCGGTGTGGGGCGCACGGACCAACTGACCGTCGAGGCGGTAGGTCCATGCGTGGTAGGGACACATGATCTTGTTCGAGTTGCCCTCGCCTGAAAGGAGAGCATGGGCACGGTGTTTGCACACGTTGTAGAAGGCGCGCAAAATGCCTTCGCGGTCCCGGACGACGGCAACCGGACGTCCGGCAATCTCGACTGCGATGTAGTCGCCCGGCTTGCGCACCTTTTCCACATGGCAAACCCACTGCCAGGTCTTCGCGATGATCGCCGCCAGATCGACCTGGTACCAGCGCGGATCCGTATAGGCGTCGCTCTTGAGGGAAAGGGAGCGAGAGGGATTTGGCGAGTATCCCTCCCTGATGGCGACGAATTCGTCTTTCGAAGGAAGCAGCGTCATCGGAGCACCTTTCATTTCGTGCGCCCGTGGCAGGACACGGTGCCAAAGCTTGCTGCCGCCAACGCGGAGAATCTATGCGCGGTTCGCCGCTGGTTTAGCGTTTTTCGCCAGCCTCGCTGCCGTCGTCCTGTGACTTCCGATGCATCGGCCAGGCCCTGAACTCGAAAGGGATGCGGCCTTCGACGCGATCGGAGCGGGGCGAGAGGCCAAAGCGCTCGCGATAGGCCCGGCTGAAATGGACCTGGCTCGAAAAGCCCGAGGCGATCGCTATTTCCGACATGAGCATATCGGTCTGGGTCACCAGGCCGCGCGCGCGGTCCAGGCGGATGTCTCGGTAGTAAAGCGCCGGCGGTTTGCCGACATAGTGTTTGAAAAGCCTGTCGAGCTGCCTTTGCGAGATGTCCACCTTGCGGCATAGATCGGGAATGGTGAGCGTCTGCTCCAGGTGCTGCTCCATGATGGCTATCACCTGGCGGACGGTCTTGGGCGCGCTGCGGCCAAGCGGCTCCGCGCTGCCCGGGTTCTGCGACGTTCCGGCCGGCCTCAATGTCGGATGGAAAATATACCGGGCCGCGGCATTGGCCAGCGCGTCCCCCGCGCTTGCTCGGATGAGGTGCAGCGCGACGTCCGCCGAAGCGATGCCGCCGCTGCAGGTGAAACGCTTTCCGTCATGGACGAAGATGTCTTCCGAGACGTCGATGTCTGCATGCAGYTCCTTCAGCGCGTCGATATGCTCGTAATGCACGGTGGCGCGCCGTCCATTGAGCAGTCCGGCATCGGCCAGGATGAACGCGCCCGTGTCGAGCCCGCCGACGATGGAGCCGTTGCGCGCCCATTTCCTGAGCAGCGCCTGAAGGTGAGGGGTGCTTGCCGTCTCGGGCGTCCAACTCGCGGAAACCAGGACGATTTCGAAATTCTGCTCTTCGACGGAAGCCAGCTTTTCCGTTTGGACCGTTATTCCGTTGCTGGCCAGGCACGGCCCGCCCTGGGTGGAAGCGAGCACCCATCGAAAACGGGTCAATCCCTCGAGATAGTTCGTCGCCCGAAACGGGTCGATGAAACCCGTCGTTGCCGCCAAATTGAAGTTTGGCGTGACCACGACAAGGATTTTGATCGGTTGGCTGTTAGTCGCCACGTGTCCAAAGATCGAAAGTTGACGTCCAGATTTGTTAAATCGGCTTTCCGCATTGTGCAACACTTCGACCGTGGAACAATGTCTGACCGGGGTGATGGATCGCGGCCTTCATGGGAGGAGGGCCGGCATGACAGAAGGACCATAAACCAGACAGGGGAACTGACATGAAGAAGAAAAGTGCCTTGCAAGGGGCCGGTCTCGGTCTTGCGCTGATGCTTGCCGCAACGACGGCCGGGCGAAGTGCCGATCTCGGCGCCAAGGACGAGCCGATCAAGCTCGCCATGCTGGAATGGACCGGTCAGCACGTCACCAGCCACATAGCGGGCCAGCTTCTGGAGAAGCTCGGCTATCACGTCGAATACGTCACCGCCGGCAACTTCCCGCAATTCTCCGGCCTTGCCGACGGCTCGCTCAGCGCCTCGGTCGAGATCTGGCTGAACAATGTCGGCGACATCTATCCGAAGGTGCTGGCGGCCAAGCAGATCGAGGATGTCGGCAAGCTCGATCTCAAGACGCAGGAAGGCTGGATCTATCCGAAATTCATGGAGAAGGTCTGCCCCGGCCTGCCCGACTGGAGCGCGCTCAACAAGCCGGAATGCATCAAGGCGCTGTCGACGCCGGAGACAGCGCCCAACGCGCGCTTCCTCGACTATCCGGCTGACTGGGGCTCGCGCGCCGCGACCATTCTTGCCGACAATTCCATGCAATACACGGCCGTGCCTGCCGGTTCGGAAGGCGCGCTGGTGGCCGAGCTGGAGGCCGCCGAGGCCGCCAAGACGCCRCTGGTGATGATGTTCTGGGGYCCGCATTACGCGCTGGCCGAGAATGAMGTCGGCTGGGTGACGATGCCGCCCTGCAAGCAGCAGACCAACGACCACTGCATCACCCCRCCSGAYGTCGAYAARATCGTCTGGTCGGGCTTCGGCGCCAAATGGCCGGCGGCCTACGCCTTCCTCAAGGCGCTCAAGATGGACGCGAGCGAACAGCAGAAGCTGATGCTGGCCGTGGACAAGCAGGGCAAGGACCTCGATGCCGTCGTCAAGGAATGGATCGACAAGAACGAGGCGGTGTGGAAACCTTGGCTCGATGGCGCCAAGGGATAGTTCCGCCGATGTGGCCGATGTGCTTGACGAGGGCTGAAGACCACCAAGGCCCGGTTCCCGCGRTGCGCGGAGCCGGGCAGGGCGCRGGCGGCTGCCKATGAACACCGCCGCGCGCCCGATAAAACTTGCCTGCCGCAACGTCTGGAAGGTCTATGGCCGGCGTCCRGCCTATTACTTCGACTCGCGCGGCTATGTGATCGACCCCGATGCGCTGGCMGAGCGCCTGCGCACTGAGGCGCATCTGCCGGCGGTCGTCGATGCGAGCTTCGAAGTGGCGACCGGCGAGATCTTCGTCATCATGGGCTTGTCCGGCTCCGGCAAGTCGACGCTGGTGCGCTGCCTGTCGCGGCTGGTCGAGCCCAGCGCCGGCGAAATCCTGCTCGACGGCAAGAACCTGCTGCAGGCCAGCGGCAAAGAGCTGATCGAATTGCGCCGCCATGCCATGGGCATGGTCTTCCAGAATTTCGGTCTGCTGCCGCATCTCAGCGTCCTCGACAACGTGGCCTTCCCCTTGAAGATTCAGGGCAAGCCGGCAAAGGAACGCGAGGCCCGCGCCCGCGAAATGGTCGCGCTTGTCGGGCTCGAAGGCCGCGAGAAATCTTTCCCGCACCAGCTTTCCGGCGGCCAGCAGCAGCGCGTCGGCATCGCCCGCTCGCTCGCCGTCGGACCGGAGCTCTGGTTTCTCGACGAGCCGTTCTCGGCGCTCGATCCGCTGATCCGTCGCCAGATGCAGGACGAGTTCCTTCGCCTTCAGAAGATGCTCAAGAAGACCATCATCTTCATCACCCACGACATCGCCGAGGCCTTCCGCCTTGCCGATCGCCTGGCCATCATGCGCGCCGGCAAGATCGTCCAGATCGGCCGTCCGGCCGACATCGTGCTCAACCCGGCGGACGACTATGTCGCCCAGTTCACCGAGGACATGCCTCTCTTGCGCGTGATCACCGCCGGCGACGTTGCGACGCCGGCCAATGGCGCGGCGCTGCCCGAACGGAGCGTCGCCGCCGACACCAGCCTGGAAGCGCTGATCCCGCAACTGGCCTCCGGCATCGCTGCCTTCACCGTGCCCGGTGCCGGTGATAGTCCGCCGGCGGTGCTCAACTCCAGCGCCGTGCTTGCCGTGCTGGAGCGCGAACAGGCAAGGCGCACGCGACAATGACCGCGCCGGCCGCCACACTACGATCTTCACACAGGTTCGCAGTTGAGCCGGCCGTCCTCCCCTGGTGCGGCCTTGCCGTGCTCGCCGTGCTTTGCCTGCTCTTGAAGGCGGATCTTCCCTGGCTGGTCAGTTTCCCCAAGGAATGGACGCTCCCGCTCGCCGCCTACCTCAACACCGTGACCGATGCCGTCGTCGCTGTCGTTCAGCCGGCATTCCGGGCGCTGTCCGCGATGCTCGACGCGCCGATGCGCGGCGCGCGGCTGGCGCTCGCCTGGTTGCCCTGGCCCGCGGTGATGCTGGCGGTCGCGGCTCTTGCCATGAAGTCGAGCGGCGGCCGGCTGGCGATCTTTGCCCTGCTTGCGCTGGCCTACATCCTGCTCGCCGGCTACTGGCCGCAGAGCATGAACACTCTTGCCCTGGTGCTTCTGGCGGTGCCGATCTCGGCCGGGCTCGGCTTCGTGCTCGGCGTTCTTGGYCAMGCACRGCCGCGCCTGCGTCCGTTGCTGCTCGGCGCRCTCGATCTCATGCAGACCGTGCCGGCTTTCGCCTACCTCATTCCGCTGCTGCTGCTGTTCGGCTTCGGGCCGGTGGTCGGGCTGATATCCAGCGCCATCTATGCGACGCCGCCGATGGTGCGAAACACGATGCTCGGTCTCGACCGGGTGCCGGCCGCCATCAGCGAGGCGGGGCTTATGAGCGGCTGCACGCGCCGTCAGCAATTCTGGCAGGTCGAGGTGCCGACGGCGTTGCCGCAGCTTCTCGTCGGCTTCAACCAGACGACCATGGCGGCGCTGTCGATGGTCATCGTCGCCGCCATCATCGGCGGCTTCGAGGACATCGGCTGGGAAGTCTTGTCTTCCATGCGTAAGGCCGAATTCGGCCAGAGCATTCTTTCCGGCCTGGTGATCGCGCTGCTCGCCATCCTCATCGATCGGCTCACCATCGGCTTTGCCAGGGAGCCGGCAAGCGGGCCGACACGCGCCATGCAATGGATGACGCAGCGCCGGCTGGTGGTATCGCTGGCGGTCGCGTTTGCTCTTGCCGTCTTCATCCACCTCGCCGCGCCTGACGCAACGCTTTTGCCCGACACGGCCCTGCGCACGCAGATGGGGCCTGTCAACCAATGGCTGCTCGGGCTGGTGCGCGACTATGCCTGGTTCTTCGACGGCGTGCGCAACACGGTCCTCTACTGCCTGCTTCTGCCGATGAGGGTCGGCATTTCGGGAGCCGCGACGCCGGCCATCTGGGGCTTCGCGCTGCCGCCATTGGTGGTTGCGATCTACTTCGCCCTTGTCCTTGGTGTGGCCGGGCTCTTTTTGCGCGGCTTCGGCTGGCGGGCGGCGGTGGCGGCGCTGGCCGCCGGCCTTGTGCTCTATACAGGATTTCTCGACCTGCCCTGGCCGGTGTTCATCCTGGCGATCGCCTTGCTGGCCTGGCAGGTGGCCGGCCCCCGGCTCGGTCTCTTTGCGCTGGCCGGCTTTGCGCTGATCCTGGTCAACGGGCTGTGGGCGCCGCTCGTCCAGTCGCTCTATCTCTGCACGCTGGCGGTCCTGCTTTGCCTGCTTGTCGGCGGGGCGCTCGGCGTGTGGGCGGCGCATAGCGACCGTGTATCGCGCGTCCTGAAGCCGATCTGCGATGCGTTGCAGACGATGCCGCAGTTCGTCTTTCTCATCCCGGCGCTGATGTTTTTCAAGGTCGGCGAGTTCACCGCGCTGATCGCCATCATGCTCTATGCCATCGTGCCGCCCATCCGCTATGTCGAGCATGGGCTGCGGCATGTGCGCGCCGATGTGGTCGAGGCGGTCGAGCAGATGGGCGCCACCCCGACGCAGACGTTGCTGCAGGCGAAACTGCCGCTGGCCCTGCCGGTGGTGATGCTCGGTCTCAACCAGACCATCATGGCGGCGCTCTCGATGCTCGCCATCGCCGCTCTCGTCGGTACCCGCGACCTCGGTCAGCAGGTCTATGTCGCGCTGGGCAAGGCCGATGCCGGCATGGGCCTGATCGCTGGCCTGTCGATTGCCTTCCTCGCGATTCTGGCTGACCGGCTGATCCAGGCGGCCGTCGCGCGATCGGCGGCCGGTTGAGGACATTCGGCCGTCGCCGCATTCCGGCCTTTTCGCCGTGCAACAAGCTGCTCCATGGCCGTTTCTTGCCCGTGACAACATTTCCGGTTGAGCCACCGGCAATAGGGCGATAGGCTATGTTGCAGTGCACAATAGATTCCGGCCAGGCCGCGCATCGGCCGGCTTCGGCGTCGAGGGCTCAACGGACAAAAAATCCGGTATGAAGATTCCGAAATCTATTCTGATCGACCCGGACAGGAACGAAACCTACGGCGTCTTTGCCGTGATGGTTTCGGTCTTTGCCTTCGCCTACTCGTCCAATTTCGGCCAGATCCTGGTCCTGGCTTACTACGCGGTCTGGCTACCGCTGCTCTTGGTCGACTATCGGCGCTTCGCCCGGCATCTCTCCGGCGCGTGGTTGCCCTTGCTCTTCACGGCCTATGTCTGTTTTTCCGTGTTCTGGTCGCAGGCGGCCGGCATCAGCGCAAGGGCGGCGGCGCAATATTCTTCGCACATCCTGTGTGCCTACATCGCCGCGCGCACCATCAGCGTCCGCACGCTGGTGGTTGGCGCGCTGATCGGCGTCTTCATCGTGCTGCTCTATTCGCTGAAGGTCGCCGGCTACGCACTCGACACGATCGACGGCACCATCAATTTCGTCGGCGCCTTCGGTTCCAAGAACCAGATCGGGTTCTTCTCCTCGCTGGGCATCTTCCTCAGCCTCGTCTTCCTCGTCTTTTATCGGCGCAGCTGGCTGAGTTTCATCTGGACCGCCCCGATCATCCTGTTGTCGGTCTACATGCTGGCGATCGCCCATTCCGCGACGTCCGTGGCCTCTCTGCCGGTGGTCCTCGGCATCGTGGCCTTGCTCACCATGAGCAAGGTCCTGTCGCGGCGCTACCGCCGCGTGCTGTTCGTGGTCGGCGCCGGGGCGCTGCTGGTGGGCGTGATGGCCGCCATGAACCTCGGCTTACTGGACGCCGTGCTCGGCATCTTCGGCAAGGACTCGACGCTGACGGGCCGCACCTATCTTTGGGAACAGGGCTGGGAAGCGGCGCAACAACGTCCTCTGCTCGGCTATGGCTACGCCGCCTATTGGGTGCAGGGCTTTGCGGATCCGGAGCGTCTGTGGGCGGAGTTCTACATCTCGACCCGCACCGGCTTTCACTTCCACAACACCTATGTCGAAACATTGGTCGAGCTTGGCTTCATCGGCGTGACGATGCTGGCGCTGATCATCCTGCGCGCCTTTTATGGCCATGTGTCGAAGGTGGTGTTCGGCGATTGGAACGCCGATTCGGTGGTGCTTGCAGGCGCGATCGGGCTGATGCTGATCCGCTCCTTCTTCGAGGTCGAGATGCTCGGCCCCTATTTCATGGCTTCCTTCGTCGTCTATTACGGCCTGTTCACGCTGAGGCCGATGCCGACTGTCCGCCGAGGGCGGGCGCCGATGCCGGTTGAGGAACAGAAGACAACAGGTGGCCGCATGACGGCGGCGGTCTGAACGACTACGGACGGAAAACCGATTGCTTCTAAGCAACGGCCCGCGAGCGCTGCATCTGCCGCTGCAGGAAGCGTCGCAGCGGCTCGTCATAGACGCGGGTGGCGATGTCGGCGATGACGACGACCGCAAGTGCCATGACGATGCCGAACCAGGGATGATGGGCAAACGGATCGATCGACACCGCCTTGCCGGCGCCGGCGATGATCATCAGCATCGGCGTGTGGATGATGTAGATCGGGTAGGAAATCCGCCCCAGCCAGCCATAGAAACCCGATAGCCGCGCCGAGGTGGGCGCCACCGCGCCCGTCACGACCAGGACCGGAAAGAACAGGACGACGCAGGCGAGGTCATAGGCGACGCGCGCGCCGCCGCCCTCGGGCGCGATGGCGAAGACCACGAGCGTCAGCGCGATCGCGGCCTCGGCCCACCAGCCGGGCCCCAGGAGCCCGAGGCTGCCCTGGTAGCGGACCATCGACCGGCAAAGCAGGACACCCAGGAAGAAGGAGAACGACACGCGCGGCAGTCCGCTGACGATGGTCTGGCCGGTCATGCCGAAATCGATCGTGCCGGCAACCACCGCCGCGACGACGAGCAGGACGAGGCTGRCGGCGATGACCACAGCSAGCACCCGCCTGGACAGCAGGAAGAAGACGGCGGCATAGGCGATGTTGACGATCAGCTCGAAGAACAGCGACCATGAGGCGGGGTTGAGCGGGAAGATCGTGTGATAGGCAGTGCCGACGAGCGGGATGAACAGCATTCCGGTCGTCAGCTGCATGCCGATCTCGGACATCGGCATATATTCGGCCGGCATCAGCCGGTTCTTGACCAGCAGGTAGAAGAAACCGAGCAGTGTACCGGCGAGGTAGAGCGGGTAAAGGCGTATCAGCCGGACCGCCAGGAACGTGCCGAAGCCCATGCCGTTCCCGATCTTCCGGTCATAGGCGTGCGCGATGACGAAACCGCTGAGCAGGAAGAAAAGGTCGACCGCCAGATAGCTCGACGGCAGCACCTTGCCGTCGGCGAGGAACGGCGAGAAGTGGTAGAGCATCACGCTGATCGCCGCCACGCCGCGAATGGCGTCGAGATTGAGGTAGATGTGACGTGGAACGGCGGCCTGCATTCTGTGCTTTCAAGCGGTCCAAACAGTTCGCCGCCCGCGCCTTGCGCGAACGAACGTTGATYGTCCTCTCGCCCGCGTCATGGTCGCCTTCGCCCAGACCCGGGCKGGCATGATCACTGGCTRGCCGTCGGCGCCAGCTTCACCTTGATCACGTCGCCGGGTATCACGGGCGTGTCTTCCTTGGCTTCGATCTCGCTCGTCTTGCCGYCGGCGACCCGCACGAGCGAATAGAGGAGGCTCGGCTCCTGGTCACCGGTCAGGCTGGCCGCTGTTGCGGGATCGGATGCCTGGGCGATCAGGCCTTTCTGCATGCCAGCCTTCAACGTCGCCTCGTTGAGGTCGGCCTCGGCCTGCTGCCGGTTGGCGGTGAGGGTGGAGCCCAGCGAGTTCTTCGCATCGATGGCGTCCTGCGTTGCCTTGCTGATCGACTGCTTGGCGGTGAGGATGGCCGTCTCGTAGTCGAGGATCTTGCCCTGCAGGTCGGTGACCGTCTGCTGCGAGGAGAGCAATCGCGCGTTGGCGACCAGGCCTTTCTGTGCCAGCGGGCCGATGCTGTCGGCCTGCTGCTCGGCCAGATCGACCTGCTTCTGCTGGTTGACGATCTTCTTTTGCAGCGATTCGATTTCCGCCTGAAGGACTCCTTTCAGGTCGTCGAGCGCGTCGAGCTTCAGCTTCAGCGACTTCTGGTCGGAGACCAGGATCGCCGTTTCGTCCGCGACGATGGTCGGCAATCTCGAATCGCCCTCGATTTCTTTCGGCACCTCGAAAGTCGTTTTCCCAGCGAGGTCGGCATCAATCCTGGCTCGTTTGACGAGCAGGCGAATACGCTGGTCGTCATAGATATCGAAACTGCCCTTGGCCGTGATCAGATCCTTGCCGARCTGAGGACCGTAGTCGGCATTRCGCCGGATGCCACCGGCGATGCTGATGGCTTTCAGCACCGTCAACTCGGGCACATAGGGAAACTGGCCGGGATTCTGGACTTCGCCCGAAATGTAGAACGGCCGGAACTGCGCCATCTCGACCGAGGCTTCCGGTTTGTCTGGCAAAGCCAGCTTGCGCTGCAGGGCCTGGCCGATCGCTGCCGCGATTTCCGACGTGGTCTTGCCATCCGCCTGAATGTCGCCGACGAACGGCACCGAGAGCRTCCCGGCGGGGCCGACCGAATAGTTGCCGTTGACGGCCGACCAGTCGCGGAACGTGCCGTCCACCGTCTGCCATTCGGCGACACGGATGTTGAGCTTGTCGAGCGGTCCGAGGCGATAGTCGTCGGCGGTAGCCATGTGTGGCGCCGCAAGCGACATGGCAAGCGCCGCGACCGCGATGCGGCCCGGCGCCCTGGGCAGGAGGCCGCAGGCGAGAGACAGTCCGAATATGTGTTTTTTCAACTGAACGTTTCCGATCCGCTTTGCCCCATCCGCCCGATGAGATCATTGCCGGATGGCCGCCCCGGAACAGGCCGGGGCATGCCTGATGGTCAGTAGGAGCCGCGCGACATCCACACGGCAGGCACGGTCTTCATGATGATGCGGATGTCCTCGAYCATCGACCAGTTCTCGACATAGTGGCGGTCGAAGGCGACGCGGCTGTCGTAGGACACGTCGTTGCGCCCGCTCACCTGCCACAACCCGGTGAGGCCGGGCCGCGACTTCAGGTAATAGACCGCAGCGCTGCCATAGATATCGAGTTCGTCGCGGACGACCGGGCGCGGTCCGACCAGGCTCATGTCGCCCTGAAGGATGTTGATGATCTGCGGGAGTTCGTCCAGGCTGAGCTTCCTCAGCACCTGGCCGACACGCGTGACGCGCGGATCGTTCTTCAGCTTGCGCGTCGCGGCCCATTCGGCGGCGGCTTCCGGATTGGCCGCAAGATGCGCGGCAAGCACCCGGTCGCCGTCCTGCACCATGGTGCGGAACTTGAGGCAGGCAAAGATACGTCCGCCGCGGCCGATCCGCTTGTGGCCGTAGAAGATCGAGCCGCCGTCGGACAGCTTGACGAGCACCGCGACCATCAGGAAGAGCGGGCTAAGCAGCACCAGCCCGGCGAGTGAACCGACGATATCAAAACTGCGCTTCAACAGACCGCCGATCGGGGGTGGAAAATCGATGCCGGCTTGTGAAAATCCGGCATTTGCCGACTTGGCGACGTCCCTCATGCGGAAGCTCCATACGTTGAACGGATGGTTTACAGCACGATATCAAAAAAATGCTGCAGCGCAACACACAATTTCCCATGCGCGTGAAATGTTCGCGTCAGGATTTGACTAAATAATAAGCCGAACCCGCCCGGTTTTTAACCTTTGTGGCACGTTTATGACAGGTCCAGAGAAGTTCCGAAAAATGTAGTGCCGATTTTGGGCCATTTTTGGATAGACCGTTCGTTGCTGCAGACGAACGCCGGTTGCGAGCCACTGGAATCACTCACGCCGGTAAGATTTTCATATAAAATACTAATTAACACTATGGGTATTACTGGAGCCGCGTTCGATGGCCTGAATAGGCGGCGGCGCGGGAGTGTGCGTCGCAGCATGATTGAGTCGATCGTGCAAATCCGTTGGAAATCGCCCGCGGCCGGCTTTGCCGCAGGGCCTGCGCCTTAATAGAGTCGCAAACTGTTTTTGTCATAGTCTGGACGGGTCGGAAAGGTCGGAAACAACCTGTCGAGGTTGGGCCGCTGGAAATAGCTCCGTGGCGCAATGGGGAGATACGCGGGTGGGTAAGTCGCAGCTTTTGCATGCTCGCACCGGTTGAGGGGCGAGCGAACATGTCTCTTCCAAAATTCACTCTCGGGATGATCTTCGCGCTCGCGATCGTGGTCGGTTGGTCCATTGTCGACGGCGCTTCGGCCGGCACCATCGTCGTGCGAGCCATCATTTGCGCGGCGATTGTCCAGGCAGGCTATTTCCTGATCGTCTATGCCATGATTGCCAGGAGCACGCCAACGCCCGCCGGCAAGGCGCGGGACGCCGATCGCGGCGGGCTCCTGAACAAGGTGGCCAAGGGCGAAAAGCTAGGCGCCAGGCGCAGCCTCCACTGATCTTTCAGCCGGCGTCGGGGTCGACGCGGTCTCGTTCGACGTCGCTGGGTCCCGCCCGGCCTGCTCGCCTGACAGCATCTTGGCCAGCCGGCTGCCGGATTTCGCCTTCAACCGCCGATATTGCCCGACCTCGACGATGCGGCCGTCCTCGATAGCCACGACCCAATCGGCAAAGGCGATCATCGACGGCCGGTGCGCAATGGTGAGGATGGTCATCTGGCCGCGCAGCCCGTCGATCGACTGGGCGATCAGCGATTGATTTTGCCAGTCGAGCGCGCTCGTTGCCTCGTCGAGGATGAGCAGCGACGGTTTGCGCAGCAGCGCCCTCGCCAGCGCGATGCGCTGGCGCTCGCCGCCCGAAAGCCTGACGCCGCGGTCGCCCACGACGGTTTCGAGCCGCAGATCCAGCCGCTCGACGAAGTCGACGGCGTGCGCCTTGCGCAGCGCCGCCCAGAGCTCGTCCTCGCTCGCCCGCGGCGCCGCGAGGCGCAGATTGGCGGCAAGCGTGTGGTGCAGCAGGAACACGTCCTGCGGCACATAGGCCACCTGGTCGCGCCAGGTCCTCCGGTTTTGCGCGGTGATCTCGATGCCGTCGGCGAGGATCCTGCCCTCGGACGGCTCGAGCAGGCCGAGCAGCATGTCGGCGATCGTGCTTTTGCCCGAGCCGGAAGGACCGATCAGCGCGGTAACCTTGCCGGCAGGCAGGCCGAAGGTGACATCGCTGACCACCGGCTTGCCGCCGCCATCGTAAGCGAAGGATACGTCGCGGATGTTGAGGCCTGTGTCGAGTGAAAGTCTGGCACCCTGTCCGGCGCCGCTATCATCAGGCTCGCGCTCGGCGTCGAAACGTGCCTTGAGGCTCCGCATCGAGGTGTAGGCCGCAATGTTGATCAGCACCTGCTGCGCCTGGATCTGGATGTCCAGGAAGCGCGGCGCGACCCGCATGAAGATCAGAAGCAGCACGACGATCTCGGCCAGCGAGAGGTGGAAGCGCATCAGCGCGATGTAGATGAACAGGCTGAGCCCGACCACGCTCGCCACCTGGAACAGCGCGGTGCCGAGCGTGCTGTTGCGGACATAGGCGATGTTGTCGGCCTTCATCTTGTCCAGCGTCGCGCCAAGCTCGTTGAAATAGCTCGCCTCGACGTTCAGGCTTTTCGCCACCTTGATGCCGCCCAGGAACTCGGAGACCGTGCGGTACTGGTCCTGGCGGTTGCTGGTCAGCATCCGGCCATAGGCTGAGGCGCGGGCGCGGAACGGCTGCAGCGCGATCAACATCAGCACGCCGATCAGGATGGCGAAGGAGGTCATCACCGGCGAGATGAACAGCGATACGGCGAGATAGCCCGCCAGAAGCAACGCTGCCTGGGCGAGCATCAGCAGCGAGAAGGCGGCCACCTGCACCCGGTCGATGTCGCCGTTGAGCGCATGGTCGAGGTCGGAACTGCGCGTGCGCGTGAAGACGCCCCAACGCGCCCTGCCGATGCTTTCGAAGAAATTCATCCGCACGCGGTTGACGAAATCGTAGAGCAGCCGCGCCATGTAGATCGACTTGAAGCGGTTGAACACGGCCTGCAGCGCCACCAGGGCGACCAGCAGGCAGAGGACCGTAGCGAGCGAGACGGTTCCGCCGGGCACCAGCCAGCGCAGGGCGTCCGGCACCCGGATGGCGAAATCCTGGTCGGCCTTGTCGATCAGATGCAGCAACGGGATGAGCAGCAGGATCGAGATGCCTTCGGTCAGGCTACCCAGGATGAGGAAGATCAGCGCGGTCACGGTACGTCGCCCGCCGATATGGGCCATCACCGCGCCGAAGCCAGCGACGTCTCGCAAAAGCGGCAGGCGAAGCTTGGAAGACCAGCCCATGCCGACTCACCGCGCYCCGGTGCTCGCCGCCAGATCGCTCTCGATCAAAGCGACGGCTTCRWCGATCCGTYCCAGGCCCGCCGGCACTTCGAGACGGCAAACGCCGATCTGGCCGGCAAGCTYGGCGCATTGGCGAAGGTGGGTCGAGGCGGAWTCGCCAACCAGCGCCTSACGGCCGAATCGCGTGACGTAGGAAAATCTGATGATGGCCGGCAGGGCGCTCGCGGCCGGCAGCGGCGATATGGCCGCGCGCTCGCCGCGTTCGAGCACATAGATGCGCGATGCCGGCACCGCTTCGGCGGAAAATCCCTCGCGCAGCCGGTGCTGCGCCTTGTCGATCTGCGGATGCACCTGCGGGCGCACCTCCGCGTCTTCGATGCGGATGGCGCCGGCTGCGTCGGCGGCGAGCTTCAACTGCGGAAAGCCCGGCAGGATCGTCGGCCGGCCGGCGTTGGACAGGTCCAGCGCGACCACGTCGTCGGTAAGCAGGCGGTGACCGGCGCGGATCATGGCTCCCGCCGTCGTCGACTTGCCGGCGCCCTTGTCGCCCATGAAAATCACGCTCCTGCCACCGACATTGACGGCGCTGGCATGCAGGACGAGCAGGCCGCGCTGGTGCAGGAGCAGCGCCATGACCGGCCCAAGCAGCGGAAAGGCAAGCAGCTCGTCGTCGATGCCCGGCGCGGGATCGACATCGATCCGGCTCGCGCCGCCGATCAGGAAGCTGCCGACCGCCTGCCATGAAAGATACTGGCGCGCCGGCTCGAAGCGGAAAGCGGTTGCGTCTGGCGACGAGGCTTTCGGGAAGTCGATCGCCCCGACCGCGATCTCGATGTCGGGAGTTGCGGGCGCCGCCGGTTCCAGTTCCGGCAAGGCCACTTCGGAGCTGATTGTCAGCCCATAGGCCGTGTAGAAGTGGCGGCCGCGGCCGGATCGGACCTCCGGTCCGGCGGCGGGGTCGGCTCTCGCGGCAAGGGCGATCGGGGAATTCATGCCGGGCTTTCGCAGTGTTGGATGCTTTCGCTGTGCTGGACCTGGCGCAGCCACAGCGACAGCGAGGCCGAGCGCCACAGATGCTGGACGTCCGGCAGCGTCGCCTGCTCCGGCTGCCGCAATATGCGGGCATAGACTTCGGTCACTTCCGGCAGGTTGACGTAAGGAGCGATCAGGTCGCTGTCCGACAGCAGCAGCTTGTCCAGAAGCGCGCGATGGTTGCCGAGCATGCCCTTGACCAGGTTGGAGGTGAAATCGATCTTGTCGCGCCGCCACTGCACTGCCGGCGGCAAGACGCCTTGCATGGCCCGGCGCAGCACATGGCGGCCGAAGCCGTTCTGCAGCTTCTCCTTGCCCGGCAGCGCGAGGCAGAATTCGACCAGCGGCTTGTCCCAGAACGGATAGCGCGGTTCGACGCCGAAATTGGCGGCGGCCTTGTCGAGCACTTCGAAAGCATGCGGCACCAGCCCGTTCGACAGCAGCCAGCGATGCGTCAGCGTCTCGCTGACGCTGACGCTGGCGGGCATGTAGCCGGCGCGATGGAAGCGCTCGGCGAGGTCGGTTCGCCTGGCAAGCTCCGGATTGACCAAGCCGGTCCATGCCGCGCGCGGCGTGTGAGGCGATTGATGCCGCAGGCGCGCCAGCACGCGTCCCATCCGGCTTCTCAACCGGGCGATCCGCCAGGCCGGGCCGTAAATGGTCAGGAATTTGAAATACAGGCTGAGCATGCCCTCGCCATAGGTGTTGGCGGCGCTGCGCAGCTCGCGCCAAAGCTCCAGCCATCTGCCTGCATTGGCGAGCTCGTGGAGGTATCCGTGGCCTTGCGATACGACCTCGTCGCCGCCATGGCCGTCGAGCAGCACCTTGACGCCCTTGGCGCCAGCGGTGCGGTAGATGTCGCGGGTCAGCGACAGGCCGGGCGCCAGGAACGTCCCTTCCTGCTCCTCCAGTATGCGTTCGAACTCGGCGAACGGGGCGTAGTTGCCAACGGCAATCAGCGTGCCGTCGAACTGCTGCTGATCCAGCACCGCGTCGATGAACGGCTTCTCGTCCATCGGCGAACCCTTCCCGAAGACCAGCGAGAAGGTCTTGAGCCTGGGGCCTCCCGCCGCCGCATGGCGCAGGCCGGCGATGCAGGCGATCGAGGACGAATCGAGGCCGCCGCTCAGCATCGCGCCGACCGCGGGCGAGCCTCGCATCCGGTTCTCCACCGACCGCTGGAAAAGATGCCTGAACTCTTCCGCTGCATCCGATCGGAGCGGCCGTTGCGACGGCTCGATCTGCCAGTAGCGGCGCAGCACCTCCTGGCGGTCGGTCACGATCAGGCTGTGCCGGGCCGGCAGCCGGAAGATTTCGGCATAGGGCGTGGATTGCGGATCGTCCGGCAAGCCGGCCAGGAAGCCCGAAATCTGATGCTCGCTGATCTGCCTGCCGACGCCGTCGAGCGCCAGAATGGGGCCGATCTCCGAGGCGAAGGCGAAGCGCTTGCCGTTCGAATGGTAGTAGAACGGTTTGACGCCGAAATGGTCGCGCGCGCAAAACAGCGCCCTGCGCTCGGCGTCCCAGATCGCGAAAGCGAAATCGCCCTGCAGGTAGGTCGGGCAGGCTTCGCCCCATTTCAGGTAGGCGCGCGTCAACAGCATCGCGTCGGCCACGGCGCGATCGCGGATGCCGAGCCGCGCCAGCAACTCGTCGCGATTGTCCAGCCGGCAGTCGGCGGTGATGGCGAGCTTGCCGCCGGCCATCGTCAGCGGACCTGGTCCCTTCTCGCCTGTCGTGTCGAGCCAGGCGTGGCCGAGCGCCACGTTTTCCCGCGTCCACCACGAACTGCCGTCGCGGGCGCGATGGCGCATGCGTGCCAGCATCTGCTGGATATCGCCCGCGGCGGCGGGCTTGCCGTCCTGCCTCAGCAGAATTCCGGCGACGCCGCTCATCGCCTATTGCCCATGGTCGACGAGATGGGCAAACCCGCTGATCGAGCCGCCAAGCACGATGTGGTTGCCGCTGACCAGCCAGGCATGCGCCTTGAGCTCCTTGCCGGTGTCCCGTTCGATGCCGATGCGGATTTTCGAGGTGCTGCCCTGCCGGGCGAGCAGGTACTGCCCGGCGAGAGCCTGGGTGAGGCAACTGGCGCCGGGCACCAACCGCGCCATGGCGGCGACGCCCCATGCCACGCGCCGCAGGTCGCCGACGCTGGGCGGATTTCTTGCGTCCAGCCTTGTCACCAGGGCGCGGACACGATTGTACGAGGAGAAAGTCAGCCCCAGCCGCATCGTGACGAGCACCGCCAGGCAGTGCGCCAGAAACAGCATTTCCGGGCCGCTGAGCGAGCAGAGCCTAGACCAGTTCCTCACGGTGCAGCCTCGCAAGCCCTGCTTCGGTCAGCCCCTTGAGCAAGCCCTCGACATCGGCCTTGCAGCGCTCCGCATCGACGTTGTAGCGCGCCAGCACGGCGTCCCTGATGTCGACGATAGACCTTGGTTCCTGGATCAACTCCCAGATGTAGGCGCCAACGCCGTTCAGGCTGTAGTAGATGTTGGATTTCAGATGGAGCAGCGCCAGTCCATCGCCGAATTCGCAAGCCACTGCATCGCCGGACGAGACGACGCGGTCATTGTCCGATGGGTTCCAGTGCATCCTAAAACCTCATTGTTGAACGCCATCAGTGGTCAGACCTGAACCGGGATCGGTTGCCGACGATCGCCCGGTCAGGAAGCCGGGGGACAGTTGCCCCCCGGCTCACCTGTCAAAAGAGCATCCGGAGCCCCAACTACGCCACTACGGATGCTGATATGCTCAAGAGAACGTGAGCTGACCGACCGGCGTGTGCGCGGGAAAGGTCGCGTCAAGCGCCGTCGTGCCAGCACCGCCCTGCGTGATCGTTTCGATCGAACCGTGAACGGTCAGGCTGGGGGTTTCGTACTCATGCTTCTCAACATTCTGTTCCATTTTACTCTCCAATTAAGGACTGGAAGCGGCCTCGGAGTGCCGCCAGCACATCGCTATGCTGCGATGCAATTGCTGCATGGCAACATTTATGAGTCAAGCTTGATTTACCAAGCATTTATCAATTCTTGGTTGCGGATGCCTTTGTCGGTGATGAATGCGTGAGCGATGCCACATTAAGCTCGTCATTGCGAGGAGTCCAATGGCGCAGCTTTACGGCTTCGGTAAACGTCTGATTTCATTTCGATAATTATTTAAGCCCGGATATTTTCTTCGCAGCTGCGAAGAAATTGCTGCGGAGAATACCGATAGGCAGCCCACGTCGCAGGCAACGGAACTGTCTTCGAAATGTGACCGGTAGCAGGGCGGTTATAAACGCTTAGGTTGCAGGGTTTCGAAGGCAGATGGACAGGCTGGTCGGCAAGTTCGATTTTGACGATGCTTTCCTTCGCAGTTGCGGTATAAAAGCCTTGGGCGGTTTTTGCGGAGAGCGACATCGGGCATGGCCGTGCAAGATGCTTCCTACGACAGGCTGCGCGCCGCCGGCTGCGCCGACGAGGTCGCCTACGTGCAGGCCTGTCTGAGGCTGTTCTTCGCGCCGGGCGCGGATGCAGGCGGCGACGGCCAAGACCGCGTGCCGGCGCCCGCGCTCTCGGTCGCCGGCATCGCCGACATCGCCAGGCTCAACAAGGTCGCGGTCTTCATGCTCAAGGCGCTCAGGCGCGCGCCGCCCGCCGCTACGGCGCCGGAATTGCTCTCCTGGCTCGATGGCTATCGCCGGCGCACCATGTCGATGAACGCGGTCTGCATCGGCGATTCCATGGCCGTCCACAAGGTGCTGCGGGATAGACAGGTCGACTTCGTCTTTCTCAAGGGGCCGCTCCAGCAGCATCTGCTCTATGGCGACCACTTCATGAAGCCGTCCGGCGATGTCGACATACTGGTGTCGCCGTCCGGCTTCGGCGCGGCCCGCGAAGCGCTCCGCTCGACTGGCTACGAGGTCGCGGGCAAGTCACGTTCGGTCTGGTGGGTGCGTTTCCTCGGCGAGCAGCACATGGTCCGCGACGATGGGGCCAGGGCCTCGACGGTCGATCTGCACCATCGGTTGCAGCAGCCCGGCTCGCCCAGTCCGCGCGATATCGACGGCTTCTTGCGCCGCGGGCGCCAGATCCATGTTGCGGGCATTGCCATGCCCTTGATTTCGGCCTCCGACACCTTGCTTTTGTCCTGCATCAGTGTCGCCAAGGCCTTTTTCAACCGCGAGCCTTGCGCGGGCTATGTCTGCGACGTGAGGGCCAGCGCAAGCCGGCTGAGCGAGGCCGAGCAGCAGGGAGTGCTCGATCACGCCGCCGAGCAGGGGCTGGCCGATACGCTGCTGCTCGGCTTGCGCGCGGCCGATGTGCTGCTCGGCGGCGCCGGCTCGCTGCTTTCGGATCGCGCCACCCGGATCCTGGCGCGCATCGACAATGCCGATCTCTTCCACATGGTGATCGCGCCCTGGCTGTCTTCCCTGCGCTGGCCGCTGCGACGGACCGTGCTGTGGGAGCTTTGCGGCCGCGAGCCGGTTCGCTACTTGGCCGAGGCCGGCTGGGCGGCATCGGCCGACCTCAGCCGGCGCATCTTCGAGCGGCCGCCGGCCATCGATCCGGCGCGGGGCAACTGATGCGGCCGGCAATCCATCTCAACCACCTGGGCAGGGGATTTGGCAGTCACTCATGCAATCGAAAGGTGAACCCATGCCCGTGACGACCCCCGGGGTCTGCGTCATCATCGCTGCCCGCAATGCGGCCAGCACCATACCGGTTGCCATCGCATCGGCCTTGCGGGAGGCGGAAGTGGCGGAGGTGGTGGTGGTCGACGATGCGTCCACCGACGACACGCAGGATGCGGCGCGGGCCGCGGACGACGGCAGCGGCCGGCTTTCGGTCATGCGCCTCGACGTCAACCGGGGGCCATCCTTTGCGCGCAACGCCGCCATCAAGGCCTCCGGATCGCCTTTCATCAGCGTTCTCGACGCCGACGACTTCTTTCTCGAAGGCCGCTTCCGGCGACTGTTCGCCAGCGCCGACTGGGATTTCGCGGCGGACAACATCATGCTGATCAGGGACGATGCGGCGACCGATTTGACCAGGATTGCCGCGCCGCCTTTCGCGGCCGATCCCGAATTTCTCGATCTGGAGCGATTCGTCGATGGCAACATCTCCCGCCGCCGCGTGCTGCGTGGCGAACTGGGCTTTCTCAAGCCGGTGATCAGCCGGGCGTTTCTCGATCGCCATGGGCTGCGCTATGACGAAAGCCTGCGCCTTGGTGAGGACTATGAGCTCTACGCACGTTCGGTCGCCCGCGGGGCGCGTTTCAAGGTCATCAAGTCCTGCGGCTATGGCGCGATCGTGCGGGCCGATTCGCTGAGCGGCCGCCACAGGACGCAGGATCTGGAACGCCTTGCCGATGCCGATCTGGCGCTGCTGGCGATCGACAATCTCCCCGCCGGTTCGAAAGCCGTCCTGCGGCGCCATGAACGCCACGTTCGCGACAAGTATCGGCTGCGCAATTTCCTCGATGTGAAGGCCGAGCGCGGCCTGGCATCGGCCGCCGCCTATGCCTTCGCCAGCCAGTCGAACCTGATCCCGATCGTCCGTGGCGTGGCCGCGGACAAGCTGGACGAGCTTTTCCGCCGCACCGGTATTGTTGCAAAGCAGCAAATTCCCCCGATGCGTTTCCTCATGACGGGCACGAGCACTGCGAAAGACTGACCGGCGTGTCGATTTACAGAGGCGCTGCTTTCGAAAAAAGCCGCGTCCCGAAACTACGAGGTTGCCACCTCGCCTTGAGGATGGCAGTCTATGTTGCGATGCAGCAATTTCGAGAGGCTGACAGGATGGCGTCGATTTTTGGCTTCAGGACCCGCAATCCGGAACGTGACCGGCAGACGGATACTCAGCGTTTCGACCGTCTCGCCAAGCTGTTCGACCAGATCTCTGCCGAGATCGAGGCGGAAAGGGTCGGCCTGGAGAATCGGTACCGGTCGACGGCCGCCAATGCGGCCTTTCTGGTCGAGGCGGTGGAAAACGGCTCGGCGTCCGCGGGCAAGATGTCGGATGTCGACACCATGACCAGCGCGATCCTGAATTGCGAGCGGCGCATTGCCGAGCTCGCGCGTCAGAACGGTCTGATGAAGGCGTTGCGTCATTCGCTTGACGCGATTGTCGATGACGGCACCGCGCAAGCCGGACCGGCCAGGGTGGCGGCAAGGAACTGACAGCGCGCGGCAGGGGCGCCGTCAGAATACCGAGGCGATAGAGGAGTTCAAAAGGGCGGAGGATCTGAAACGGCTCGCTCGAGCGGGCCAAGGATGACTTTGGGTTGGGGCGGACAACACAAGGTGAGTTTGACATGAACGTAGATCCGAAAGACACCTCCACTGCGGAGGTTTCCGGCATGCAACGCAAATATGCGAAGAGACCGGGGCTCCTGCGGCTGGTTTTCGCCGGCGCGCTGTTGGCGGTTGCGGCCACGCTTCATCCTGCCCGGGCCCAGGACCTGGAGGGCGCGCCGTCATTCGTCGACAACTTTTCCAATTTGGACGGCAAACGCTGGTACGTCTCCGACGGCTGGAGCAATGGCGCTCATCAGAACTGCGTCTGGTCGAAGGATTTGATCCGGCTTTCCGACGGAGTGCTCTCGCTCGGCTTCGAGAAGCGCAAGCTGAAGGATCGCGAGTTCGCGTGCGCCGAGGTGCAGACCAAGCAGCGCTATGGCTACGGCGTCTATGAAGCGCGAATGAAGACCGACACCGGCTCCGGCCTCAACGCCGCCTTCTTCACCTATATCGGCCCGCAGGACAAACAGCCCTGGGACGAGATCGACTTCGAGGTGCTCACCAAGGATCCATCGAAGGTCCAGGTGAACAGCTACATCCAAGGCAAGCCGAAGAACGGCAAGCTCGTCGATGTGGAGGGCGGCGCCGACAAGGACTTCAACGATTATGGCTTCGTATGGGAAAAGGACCGGCTGCGCTGGTACGTCAACGGTAAGCTCGTCCATGAAGTCACCAATCCGGACGAACTGCCGACCCATCCGCAAAAGATCTTCTTCAGCCTCTGGGGCAGCGACAAGCTGACCAACTGGATGGGCGCCTTCGCCGATCCCGGCCGCAAGGTGACCATGCAGGTCAAGCGCGTCGCTTTCACGGCGCTTGGCCAACCATGCCAGTTCCCTCAATCGCTGGCATGCAGCATAACAAACAGCAACTAGGCCAAGGGGGCCTGGGGGACATCCGAACCAGCCGGGCCGTTCCGCGGCCCGGCTTAAAATAGGAACTGAGCCGAATGAACTTGACGGTGTTTGGAATTGGCTATGTCGGTCTCGTCCAGGCCGCGGTGCTCGCGGAAGTCGGGCACGAGGTGATGTGCGTCGATATCGACGAAGCGAAGGTGGAGCGGCTCAACCAGGGCTTCGTTCCGATTTTCGAACCCGGGCTGGAAAGCCTCGTCAAGGAAAACCATGCGGCAGGCCGCATCCGCTTCACCACCGACGCGGCCGCGGCGGTCAAACATGGCCAGATCCAGATGATCGCGGTCGGCACGCCGCCCGGCGAGGACGGCTCAGCCGATCTGAAATACGTGCTCGCCGTCGCCGAGGCCATCGGCCGGGAAATGGACAGGCCCAAGATCGTCGTCGGCAAATCCACGGTGCCGGTCGGCACCTGCGAGAAGATCAAGGCGAAGATCGCCGAGACGCTCAAGGCGCGCGGACGCGAGGACCTTGCCTTCGACGTCGCGTCGAACCCTGAATTCCTTAAAGAGGGCTCGGCTGTCGCCGACTGCATGAAGCCGGACCGCATCATCGTCGGCACGTCGAGCGAGGATACCGAAGCGGTGATGCGGGAGCTCTACGCGCCGTTCAACCGCAACCACGAGAAGATGATCGTGATGGATGTGCGCAGCGCCGAGTTCACCAAATACGCGGCCAACTGCATGCTGGCGACCAAGATCAGCTTCATGAACGAGATGGCCAATCTCGCAGAACAGCTGGGGGCCGATATCGAGGAAGTGCGCAAGGGCATCGGCAGCGATCCGCGCATCGGCTACCACTTCATCTATCCCGGCCTCGGCTATGGCGGCTCCTGCTTTCCCAAGGACGTGCGCGCCCTGATCAAGACCGCCGAAGGCGTCAAATTCGACGCCAAGCTGCTGCGCGCCGTCGAGGAGCGCAACAATGCGCAGAAGTCGGTCCTGTTCGAGAAGGTCAACCGCTATTTCAAGGGTGCTCTCAAGGGCAAGACCTTTGCCTTGTGGGGGCTGGCCTTCAAGCCGAACACCGACGACATGCGCGAGGCGCCGTCGCGCAACCTGATGGAGGCGCTGTGGGCGGCCGGCGCCAGCGTGCAGGCCTACGATCCGGAGGCGATGCAGGAATGCCAGGCCATCTACGGCCTGCGCGACGATCTGCTTTTGTGCGGCACCAAGGAAGCGGCGCTGCGCGGCGCCGACGCGCTTTTGATCTGCACCGAATGGAAGAGCTTCCGCGCGCCTTCCTTCGACGCGGTCAAGGACGCGCTGACCACGCCGGTCATCTTCGACGGCCGCAATCTCTACGATCCGAAGGTGATCGCGCGCTACGGCATCGAATATTTCTCGATCGGCAGGATGGCGGCGTGACGGATAGCGCCAGCCTGCGAGGCAGGTCCACCCCCCGGCGAACGGCTATGGAGCCGACAATGATTGCGCGCGTACCAGGAGAGGGTTCGATCTGATGGTGCTGGACGTTCGGCCCGAACAAATCGCCAACGAGCATTTCGATCTCGTCGTCATCGGTTCCGGCTTCGGTTCGGCCTTTTTCCTGCACGAGTTCTCCAAGCGGCGCAAAGCGCGCGTTCTCGTGCTGGAATGGGGCCGCCACAACACGCATGAATGGCAGCTCGACCAGAACGTCAACACCGACATTGACGACGAAAGCACCTACAAGACCGACAATGCCGACAAGCCGTGGAACTACACGATCGGCCTCGGCGGTGGCACCAACTGCTGGTTCGCGCAGACGCCGCGCTTCCACCCCAACGACTTCAAGCTGAAGAGCACCTATGGCGTCGGCATCGACTGGCCGATCGGCTATGACGAGCTTGAGCCGTTCTACTGCGACGCCGAAGAGGTCATGTCGATTTCCGGCGATCCCGACATGAACCGCATGCTGCCGCGCTCGCGGCCGTTCCCGCAGCCGCCGCACCGCATGTCGACGCCGGACCGGATGATGAAGGCGGCGCAGCCGGAACAGCACTTCGTGATGCCGACGGCGCGTGCGCGCGTGACGACTTCACAACGCGCCGCATGCTGCGCCAATCTCAGATGCTGGTTGTGTCCGGCCGACGCCAAGTTCACCGTCAACAACGGTCTGATACCTGTCTCTTATACACATCTAGATGTGTATAAGAGACAGGAACAGCACTTCGTGATGCCGACGGCGCGTGCGCGCGTGACGACTTCACAACGCGCCGCATGCTGCGCCAATCTCAGATGCTGGTTGTGTCCGGCCGACGCCAAGTTCACCGTCAACAACGGTCTGATACACGTCTTCGAGCACCCGGACGTGTCTGTCTGCCTCGGTGCCGAGGTGCGCCGGCTCGACCATGTCGGCGGTTCCGTGCGGTCGGTCGCCTTCCTGTGCGGCGGCAAGGAATATTCGGTCAGCGGCGATCTCTTCGTCCTTGGCGCCAATGCCATCCAGAGCCCCGCGATCATGCTGCGCTCCGGGCTCGGCGGCGAGTTCGTCGGGCTCGGCCTGCACGAATCCTACGGCTGGAACTACGAGGTCTATCTCGACGGCGTCGACAATTTCGATGGCAGCACCATCACAACCGGCCTGAACTTCGGCCTCTACGACGGCCCCCACCGCGCCGAGCACGCGGCCGCGCTCGTCTATTTCGAGAACCGGTGGCAGCATGGCATGCGGGCCGAGAAGGATCGGCATCGGCAGGTGCTGCCGCTGGTCATCGTGACCGAAAACTTGCTCGATCCGGAAAACCGCGTCGTCCTCGACGAGGAAGGAAACGCCTTCGTCAGCTTCAAGGGCGCATCCGACTACGCGGCGGCCGGCATGGCCAAGGCGCTTGAAAGACTGCCGGAACTGCTCGAGCCGCTGCCGGTCGAACGGATATTCGATCGTGGCATGCGGCCGACCGAATCGCATGTGCAGGGAACCTTGCGCATGGGCACCGGTCCGGCCGACTCGGTGGTCGACCGCGATATGGTCCACCATCAGTTCAGGAACCTCGTGGTCGTCGGCACCAGCACCTATCCGAGCTGTTCCTGCGCCAACCCCAGCCTGACCGCCGCCGCGCTCTCCCTGCGGGCGGCGAGCAGGCTTGTATGAGGGAGCCATCCGATGAAGGTTACGCGCCGCGCCGCACTGGCCATCGTTGCAGGTGGTATTGCCTCGACCGGCATTGCCGCGGCCGCCATATCGTCCCTCTCGGATGAGGATCTGATCCGCGTCACGCTGGAAAGATACTTCGGTCCGCTCAACATGCGCATCGAGCATCTGCAGCAGTTCGCGCTCGAATTCCGCAACCGCAATCCGTGGATATTCCCGAACGGGAAGCTGGCCAGCGCGGTGACGCTGGCGGAGACGGCGAAACTTGGCGGCGCCCGCCAGTTGCTGCCCAGACAAAAGCGGCGCGATCTSCGTCATTTCGACCGCTGGGTCATCGCGGAGTTCCACATGYTGACGGACTATGCCTGGCGCGGCTCGCCCAATGACCCGATCCGGTTCACCGGCTGGCATCCATGCACCAATCCCTTCGCCAATCTCGACCAGCAAGATGCCTGAAGATTTTAGAGTGAGATCATCAATGGCTGCCAAGCAAAAACCAACGGTGACGGTTATCGTCCC
>BFBZ01000019.1_pt43 | contig 28131 bp, 28 predicted proteins | sample 1888401 | NCBI WGS metagenome assembly BFBZ01 (sample SAMD00112614, study PRJDB3348) | symbiont metagenome | host: Chara braunii
GTCTACAACAACCTTGTCGGGCTGCTTTCCAGCGGCTTCAAGCAAGACCAGACCAAGAAGACGACGTTCACGGAACTCGGTGCCTCATTCGTGATCGAGAACGGCGTTGCGCAGACGACGGACATCAGCTTGCTGGGTCCGCTGGTGCGGATGGACGGTTCAGGCAAGATGGATCTTGCCGACCAGACGCTTGACGTTCATCTCAACCCTCGTGTCGTGGCCTCGCTCGCCGGGCAGAGAGGCGACGTCGCCGTGAAGGGTATCGGGGTGCCGATTGTGGTCCAGGGCTCCCTCTCCGCGCCCCGCGTCTACCCCGACCTGAGCGCCTTGGCCAAGGACCCCAAGGGCGCGCTGGACATGCTGAACCGCCTTGGGCTGCCGACAGGGAAACTCAACCTCGACAAGCTGATCCCGGGCCAGCCGGGCGATGGTTCCGGCAAGGGAGCGGCGGATCTGATCGGCGATCTTCTGCGGAACGGGGCACCGCAGTCGAAATCATCGCCTGCCGCTCCGGAGGCAAGCGCGGCGCAAGGCAATGTCGGCGTCGAAAGCCCGGCGCCGCCCTCGACCCCCAATCCGGACAGCGAGGCCAACGCCGCAAACCCTGCGCAGGCGCTGGAACCCGCCCCCGCCGATCCGCAACCCACGCCTGCTGCGCCCGAGACGTCGAAAAAGGGAGAGATAGAGACCCTTATCGACCAACTGGCGAACTAAGAGCAATTCCGGGAAAAGTGTGAAACGGTTTGGCTTGCCGACTTCGCCGTAGCCTTTCGTCCGGAGATCAAACAAACGAAAGGCCGCGGAGCTTTTCGGGCCGCAGTTCATCCCGCGCGTCGCGATTTGCGATGCCCTCCGACATCGGGGCGGCCGCGCCTGTGCCCACAGCAGCTAGCCAAGTCGTGCCCTCGTTGTCCTTGGCGTCGCCAGCAGCAGACTTGTCTCGCTGCCCGTTATGCCAGGGATCAGCCGGATGCGACGCAGCACAGCGTCGAAGTCGGTCAGCGAGGCGGTGCCCAGTTCCACCACCAGATCCCAGCGGCCGTTGGTCGTGTGGATGGTCGAGACTTCCGGAAAGCCGCCCAGCGCGCGGATGACGCGATCGGCGGCATGACCCTCGATCTCGATCAGCATGACGCCGCGCACGCGCTGGTCGACCGCGTCGGCGCGCAGCACCACCGTATAGCCGATGATCTCGCCGGATTTTTCCAGCCGCTCCATGCGCGCCCTGACCGTCGCTCGCGAGACGCCGAGATCGACCGCGAGGTCGGAGACGCTGCGCCGCGCATCGTGCCTCAACAGCGTCACCAGCCTTTCGTCCAGCGCATCCATCATTGTCCATTTCGATCAGATCATATGTCCAATATGATAGATCACTCTTTGCGAAATGCCAATTTCGCCTGTTCAAACCGCCAGGTTTCGGTGATCCAATCGCACGATCAATCGAAGGGCGGAAAAATCATGCGCTGCAGGATCGTAGGCGCGCCGGTGCAGGACGGTGCGGGCAGGATGGGGTGCGAAATGGGGCCGAGCGCTTTGCGCACGGCCGGACTTGTCTCGGTGCTTGCAGACCTCGGCCACGTGGTCGAGGACTGGGGCGCCGTGCAAAAGGCGGTCGCCCGCCCCGTCGCCCATGGCAATCTCGCCTTGAAAGCCTTGCCGGAGATTTCCGCCTGGACCACGGCGATCGCTGAAACCGCTTACGAAGCCTCCGGCGACGCAATGCCGATCTTCCTCGGCGGCGATCACTCTATCTCCGCCGGCACGGTGTCCGGCGTGGCGCGCCGGGCGGCCGAACGGGGGCGGCCGCTCTTCGTGCTGTGGCTGGACGCGCATCCGGATTTCCACACGCTCGACACCACCACCAGCGGCAATCTGCACGGCGTGCCGCTCGCCTATGCCAGCGGCCGGCCTGGCTTCAACGGTTATTTCCCTGACTTGCCAGCCGCCGTCGACCCTGCCCGCGTCTGTGCCATGGGCCTGCGCAGCGTCGATCCGGCCGAGCGCCGCGCGCTGGGCGAGGCGGGCGTCACCGTGCACGACATGCGCGCCATAGACGAGCACGGCATCGCCCCGCTGTTGCGCGCCTTCCTCGCGACTGTCGAAAAAGAAAACGGCCTGCTGCATGTCAGCCTCGACGTYGATTTCCTCGACCCCTCGATCGCGCCSGCCGTCGGCACCACCGTYCCTGGCGGCGCSACCTTCCGCGAAGCGCATCTGGTGATGGAGATGCTGTCCGACAGCGGCCTGGTCTCCAGCCTCGATCTGGTCGAGCTCAACCCCTTCCTGGACGAGCGCGGCCGCACCGCGACCCTGATGGTCGACCTTACCGCCAGCCTGATGGGYCGGCGCATCATGGACCGCCCGACCCGCAGCCATTCCGGAAGCATCTGACCATGACCCAGCCTTCGCGCCTTGCCATCGTCCCCTTCGTCAGCGTCGACCGCATGATGAAGCTGGTGCTCACCGTCGGGGTCGAGCGATTCCTGACCGAGCTTGCCGCCTATATCGAGGAGGATTTCCGGCGCTGGGAGCTGTTCGACAAGACGCCGCGCGTCGCCTCGCACAGCCATGACGGCGTCATCGAGCTGATGCCGACCAGCGACGGCCGCCTCTACGGCTTCAAATATGTCAACGGCCATCCCAAGAACATGCGCGAGGGCCGCCAGACGGTCACCGCCTTCGGCGTGCTCGCCGATGTCGGCTCCGGCTATCCGATGCTCCTGACCGAGATGACGATCCTGACCGCGCTGCGCACCGCAGCCACCTCCGCCGTCGCGGCCAAATATCTGGCGCCGAAGGGCAGCCAAGCCATGGCCATCATCGGCAACGGCGCCCAGTCCGAGTTCCAGGCCATCGCCTTCAAGGCGCTGCTCGGCATCGATCGGCTGCGGCTCTACGACATCGATCGCACGGCCTCGGAGAAATGCGCGCGCAACCTCGCCGGCAAGGGTTTTGACATCACCATCTGCGCGACCGGGCAGGATGCCGTGGAAGGCGTCGACATCATCACCACGGTGACGGCCGACAAGCAGTACGCCACCATCCTGACCGACAACATGGTGGGCACCGGCGTCCACATCAACGCCGTCGGCGGCGACTGCCCCGGCAAGACGGAGCTGCATCGCGACATCCTGCTGCGCTCCGACATCTTCGTCGAGTTCCCGCCGCAGACGCGCATCGAGGGCGAGATCCAGCAGCTCGACGCCGACCACCCGGTGACCGAGCTGTGGCAGGTGATGACGGGGCAGGCACAGGGCCGCAGGACGCCGGAACAGATCACGCTGTTCGATTCGGTCGGCTTCGCCACCGAGGATTTTTCAGCGCTCCGCTATGTCCGCGACCAGCTCAAGGCCACCGGCCTCTATGAGGAACTCGACCTGCTCGCCGACCCCGACGAGCCGCGCGACCTGTTCGGCATGCTGCTGCGGGCGGCCCTGCAGCCGGCTGCCTGAGAAACTCGTGCGCAGCCTCAGGCTGTCGGCATTGCCCGGACGCTGAACGCTATCGGCGCGAAGGCGCGCAGCTTTCTCTTTCGACGAGGACAGGCGCCAGGATTTCACGGCGTGAGGGCGCCGTGGGCTCGGAGAGGCGCTCCAGAAGCAGGCTCACCGCCCGCGTGCCGATCCGCTCCACCGGCTGCGCAATCGTCGTCAGCGGCGGCCATGTGGTGACGGCATAGGGTATGTCGTCGAAGCCGATCATCGACATGTCGCCGGGGACGCGCAGCCCCCGCGAGCGGAGCGCGGCGATGGCGCCCATGGCCATCAGGTCGTTGCAGGCGAAGACTGCGGTGATCTGCGGCGCCTGTTCCATCAGCCGCTCCATGGCCAGCCGGCCGCCGGCGAAATGATAGTCTGAATCGACCACGGCTTCGGCCGGCAGGTCGAACCCGGCCTCCTCGAGCGCCCGGACGAAGCCGCGCAGACGGGCCGGGCTTGAGCTCGAATCGCGCGGGCCGCCGATGACGCCTATCCTGCGGTGACCAAGCCTGACCAGATATTGACCGGCGAGATAGCCGCCGTGATCGTGGTCGACCAGCACCGAATCGACATGGACGGAATGGATTTCGCGGTCGACCAGCACCGCCGGCACGCTGGGTAGCAGGCGCGCGAACACGCGCGCATGGTCGGACGAGCCGGCGAAGATCAGCCCATCGATCTGCTTGGCCATCAGCACCGAGAGATAGCGCTCCTCCTTCTCGGCATTGCCGTCGGAATTGCACAGGATGACTGTGTAGCCGGAAACGAAGCCCGCATCCTCGATCTGGCGCGCGACGCTGGCGAAGAACGGGTTGGAATTGTCGGGAAGCAAAAGGCCGATGGTCTTGGTTTCTCCGCGCCGCAGGCTTCGCGCGACCGAATTCGGGCTGTAGCGCAGGGCCGCGATCGCCGTGCGCACCCGCTCGGCCGTCTCCGGCTCGACATGGCGCGTGCGGTTCATCACATGCGAGACGGTTGCGACGGAAACCCCCGCATGGCGTGCGACATCGGCAATCGTCGTCATGGTCCCTTGCCTCTTGTCCCCCTTAGCGGATCTTCCGCAACAGCCTCTCCCGGTACGCGTCTAGGATGACGGCGAGCACGATGACAAGGCCGATCACGATGGGTTTGAAATTGTCGCCGACGCCGAGCAGCTGCAGTCCGGTGCTCAGCACCTGCAGGATGCAGGCGCCGACCAGCGTGCCGATGATCGAGCCCTTGCCGCCGCTGAGGCTGGTGCCGCCGATGATGACGGCGGCGATGGCATTGAGCTCGTAGCCGATACCCGCGATCGGGCTGCCGATGTTGAGGCGCAGCAGATAGACCATGGCCGCGATGCCGGCCGTCAGGCCGCTGATGGTGAAGGCCGCGACCTTGTAGAAATCCGGATTGTGGCCGGAGAGCCGCACCGCCTCGTCATTGGTGCCGACCGCGAAGATCATGCGGCCGAAGACGGTGAAACGCAGCACGAACCAGCCGGCCGCGATCACCAGCACCGCGATCAGGAAGATCGAGGGCAGGAACCCGCCAATGATGAGGTTGCCGAAATCGATGAAGCTCTGCGGCAGGCCGGTGATCGTCGAATTGTTGCTGACGACGCGGGCCGCACCCGCGGCCATGTTGAGCATGCCGAGCGTGACGATGAAGGACGGGATCTTCCAGCGCGTCGAGATCAGCCCGTTGAGCAGGCCGCAGGCCGCGCCCGTCGCCATGCAKGCGATGAGCGCCAGCGYGATCGCCACCGCCGGCGACAGGCTCTCGTTGATCATGACGGTCGCCCCGACCACGGTGCAGAGCGCGAGCACCGAGCCGACGGAAAGGTCGATGCCGCCGGTGAGGATGACGAAGGTCATGCCGGCTGCCAGAACCGTGTTGATGGCGATCTGCACGAAGATCTTCAGCGCATTGCCGGGGGTGGCGAAATAAGGCGCGCTGACCGAGAAGAACAGGGTGATCAGCACCAGCGCGAGCAGCACGCCGGCGTCGCGGATCAGGAAGCGCAGGAACTTCGCCCTGCCGGGGGRAACGGGCGCCGACACGAGGGGCTCGGACGTCTCGGTCATGGTCGCACATACTCCTGATAGGCGAGCGACAGGATTCGCTCTTGGTCGAATTCGGATCGCGGCACCTCGCCGACAATTCTGTTCTTGGAAAAGACGATGATGCGATGGCACATGCCCATCAGCTCGGGCAGGTCCGACGACACCATGATGATGCCCTTCTGCGCCGCCGCCAGCATCCAAAGCAGCTGGTAGATCTCACGCCGCGCGCCGATGTCGACGCCACGCGTCGGCTCGTCCAGGATCAGCGTGGAGGTGCCCCGGAACAGCCATTTGGCCAGCACCACCTTCTGCTGGTTCCCGCCGGAGAGGTTGCGGACGGCCTGCTCGATCGAACTCGCCTTGACGCGCAGCTGGCCGACCAGACCGGTCGCCGCCGCGGCTTCGGCCCTGCGGTTGACCAGCCCGTGGCGCGAGACCTTGCCGAGGTCGGTGATGGTGATGTTCTTGTCCACGGCCAGGTCGAGCAGCAGGCCCTGCCCCTTGCGATCCTCGGTGAGCAGGCTCAGTCCATGCCGAACGGCATCCTTGGGTGCCGCGATCGCAACCGGCCGGCCGTCGATCTCGACGACGCCGTCGAGTTTGGGATCGGCGCCGAACAAGGCTCGCATGGCCTCCGTCCGGCCGCTGCCGACCAGGCCGGCGATCCCAAGGATCTCACCACGCCGGACATCGAACGATATCGAGGGCGTCTTGCCGTCGCGCTTCAGATTGGTGACGCTGAGCGCGACCTTGCCCGGAACGATGGAGCCATCGAACGCATATTCGTCTTCAATGTCGCGCCCGATCATCATGCGCACGATATCCGGCACGGAAAGGCCGTGGAGATCGCGGGTTGCCACCAGCCTGCCGTTGCGCAGTACCGTCACCCGGTCGCCGATCTCGAACACCTCGTGCAGGCGGTGCGAGATGTAGATGATGGTGACGCCCCTGGCCTTCAGCCGCTTGATGATGGCGAAGAGGCGTTCGATCTCCGGCGGTGTCAGCGTCGCCGTCGGCTCGTCGAGGACGAGGAGCTTGCTGTCGTAACTCAGCGCCTTGGCGATCTCGACCAATTGCATCTGGGCGACGCCGAGCGCCTCGACGCGCGTCCTCGGATCGATGTCGAGCCCGACCTCCTTGAGCAGCGCGACGGCGCGCCGGTTGAGCGCCTTGCGGTCGACGATGCCGAAGCGGCGGCGCGGCAGGTTCTCCAGCATCAGGTTTTCGGCGATGCTGAGATAAGGCAGCAGGTTGAGCTCCTGGTGGACGACGCGGATGCCGCTCTGCTGCGCATCATGCGGCGACTTCGGCTGGTAGGGCGCGCCGTTGAAGGCAATCGTCCCGCTGTCCGGCTGGTAGATGCCGGCCAAAAGCTTGATTAGCGTCGACTTGCCGGCGCCGTTCTCGCCCAGGATGATGTGGGTTTCGCCGCGCGCGATCGACAGCGAGACGTCGCTCAGCGCGACGGCGCCGGGAAAGATCTTTCCGGCCCCTGCAAGGGAGAGAATCACGTCGTCCATGGGCAGTAAAAATCCTGAATTGCGCACTTCTACCGCKAAAACGGCACGAGCGCGCCGTCATCGTCGCCAGCYAAGGCGGCGATGACGACAGAACCGAAGCGATGGCGCCCGCTGTTGACAGGCAGGCGCCTGCGCCAATGCCTCAGCCGGTGATCAGCTTGACGTCGGTCTTGACCCAGCCGGAGAACTTCTCGCCGGCGAGCTCGCGCAGGCCGTAGTCGATGCCCATGGCCGCCATCTGCGCGCCATACTGTTCGACGGTGGCGAGCATCTTGCCGCTCTTCAGCAGTGGGCCGACGGCCGGGATGTTGTCGAAGCCGACGACCTTGATCTGGCCGGACTTGCCGGCCGCGTCGATTGCCTTGACGACGCCGAGCGCCATCGAGTCGTTGGCCGCCATCACGCCCTGGATGTCGGGATGCTGGGTCATGAAGTTGGTCATCAGCGTGTTGGCTTCCTCGGTCTCCCAATGCGCCGTCTTGCTGTCGAGCAGCGTCAGCCCGTACTCCTTCACCGAATCGTCGAAGCCAAGCTTGCGCTCCTTGGCGTTGTCGGCCTCCGGATTGCCTTCGAGGATGACGACCTTGCCGCCCTTGCCCAGCGCCTTGCCGAGCGCGTCGCCGGCAAGCTTGGCGCCGGCGCGATTGTCCGGGCCGAAGAAGGCGAGGTCGATGCCGGCTTTCTTCTTGGCTTCCTCGTCGAGCGCGACGTCGATGTTGATGACCTTGATGCCGGCCTTGAGCGCCTTGGCGATCGGCGTGACCATCGCTTTCGAATCGGCCGGAGCGACGACGATGATGTTGTAGTTCTGGGTGATGAAGTTCTCGATGGCGTCGACCTGCGCGGCGAAGTCGCGCTCGTCCTTCATGCCGACGGCGGCGAAATCGAACTTGTCCTTGTTCTTGGCGGCGTATGCCTCCGCGCCGGCCTGCATCTGCTTGAAGAATTCATTGGCGAGAGACTTCATGACCAGCCCGACCTTCGGCTTGTCGGCGGCGAAGGCCGGCCCGAGCGGCAGSGCGAGCGCGCCGGCGGCCAGCRCGCTGGTCTTGAGGAACCGRCGGCGCGAGAACGAGCCCAKATCGAGCCCATGCGTAGTTGAAGACTTGCTCATGTTTTCCTCCACTTGATTGAGCCGTAATCGGTTACGTAACCGATTACGCGACAGACTAGAGTGCRAATCTGGCCGGTGTAAATAGGACCGGCCGTCCAGTATAGAGGACTTGCGGAAGGCCCGGTAGGTTGACGTTCGCCATTGATGAATCMGGTTCATAGCCGCATGCGGATTATTTCGACTAATCYCGCGGTCCGGACTGCCCTAGATTCCCTGCAAGCAAAYCGCCGGCAACGAGMCGGYGTCGGAAACAGGAGATATCGATGGAAATCATGCGCGCAGGCTCCCGKGCCTCSGGCAAGGGCCCGGCCGACTGGTTCACCGGCACCGTGCGGATCGATCCGCTGTTCAACCCGCATGCGCCGGAGCGCGTGCAGGGGGCGAGCGTCACATTCGAGCCCGGCGCCCGCACCGCCTGGCACACCCATCCGCTCGGCCAGACGTTGATCGTCACCGCGGGCTTCGGCCGCGTGCAGCGCCTGGGCGGCCCGGTCGAGGAGATCAGGCCTGGCGACGTCGTCTGGTTCGCGCCGGGCGAGAAGCACTGGCACGGCGCCTCGCCGAACACGTCCATGACCCATATCGCGCTTCAGGAAGTCCAGGGCGGCAAGGTCGTCGACTGGATGGAGAAGGTCTCCGACGCGCAGTACGGCGGATAATTGCCTCAGCGCCAGCCGAGTGCCGGCGCGACATGCTTCAGGATCGCCTCGATGACATGGGCGTTGTAGTCGACGCCGAGCTGGTTGGGCACGGTGAGCAGCAGCGTGTCGGCTTCGGCGATGGCCTCGTCCTCTTTCAACTGCTCGATGAGCACATCCGGTTCGGCCGCATAGGTGCGGCCGAACACGGCGCGCCGCTCCGGCTCGATATAGCCGAAATGATCCTGGCCTTCGCTGCCGCCGAAATAGGCGCGGTCCATGTCGTTGACGATGGCGAAAATGCTGCGGCTCACCGAGACGCGCGGCTCCCTGGCATGGCCGGCTTCCTTCCAGGCGGCGCGATAGGCACGGATCTGCTTTGCCTGCTGGATATGGAGCGATTCCCCGCCCTCATCGAATTTCAGCGTCGAGCTCTGCAGGTTCATGCCCAGTTTGGCCGCCCATTCGGCCGTCGCGTTGGTGGCCGCGCCCCACCAGATCCGCTCGCGCAAGCCCGCCGAGAACGGTTCCAGCCGCAACAGGCCGGGCGGATTGGGAAACATCGGCCGCGGATTGGGCTGGGCAAAGCCTTCGCCGCGCAGCAGGTCGAGGAAGATCTCGGCGTGGCGGCGCGCCATATCGGAGTCGGTCTTGCCCTCTTCCGGCACATAGCCGAAATAGCGCCAGCCATCGATCACCTGCTCTGGCGAGCCCCGGCTGATGCCGAGCTGCAGCCGCCCGCCGGCGATCAGGTCGGCCGCGCCCGCATCCTCCGCCATGTAGAGGGGGTTTTCGTAGCGCATGTCGATGACGGCGGTGCCGAGCTCGATGCGCTTGGTCTTGGCGCCGGCGGCGGCGAGCAGCGGAAAGGGCGAGGCGAGCTGGCGGGCGAAGTGATGGACCCGGAAATACGCCCCGTCGGCGCCGAGCTCCTCGGCCGCGACCGCAAGGTCGATCGACTGCAGCAAGGCATCGGCGCCCGAACGCGTGCCCGATTGCGGCGAGGGCGACCAATGCCCGAACGACAGAAACCCAATCTTCTTCATGCGCTCCATTCCGGTCTTGTGCGGCTCGGTCGGCCGCTCGAATTCTTTTGCTGATCACGCGCGATGCCGGGAAAAGCGCACATCGGCTTCCGCCTCGGAATTGCGGGAAACAGGTAGTTGGACCAGTAGCGCGATTCAACGGACACGGAACGGATACAGACCGTTCAATCGGTACGGATCCAGACGCCCTTGGTGTTGAGATATTCGTCGAGATGCTCGGCTCCACCCTCGCGACCGTAGCCGCTCATCTTGTAACCGCCGAACGGCACCGCCGGATCGATCGCGTGATAGGTGTTGACCCAGACCGAGCCTGCGCGCAGCCGGTTGGCCAGCTGGTGCGCCTTGCCGACATCCTTCGTGAACACACCGGCGCCGAGGCCGTAGGGTGTGTCGTTGCCGCGCCGCACCGCCTCGTCCAATGTGTCGAAAGGCATCGCCGAGATGATCGGCCCGAAAATTTCTTCGCGCGCGATGCGCATGTCGTCGGTGACGCCAGAGAACACGCCCGGCGTCATGAAATTGCCGGCCGCCAAAGCGCCTTCGGTGATGCGCCGGCCGCCCGTCACCAATTTCGCGCCTTCGCGCGCGCCGTCCTCGATGAAGCCGCTGACGCGCTCGAGCTGCCGGGGCGAGATCAGCGGCCCGATCTCCGTTTCGGGGTCCGCGCCGTCGCCGATCCTGAGCTTGGCCGCGAAGGCGGCGACGCGCTCGACGAACTCGTCGTGGATCGGCCGCTCGACGAAGAGCCGCGAACCGGCGATGCAGACCTGGCCTGAATTGGCGAAGACCGACATGGCCGCCACCGGCACGGCGCGCTCGATGTCGGCGTCGGCCAGGACGATCACCGGCGACTTGCCGCCGAGCTCCAGCGACACGCGCTTCATGTTGGCGGCCGAAGCGCGCAGGATGGCCTGGCCGGTGGCGGTCGAGCCGGTGAAGACCAGCTTGTCGACATCCATATGCGCGGCCAGCGGCGCGCCTGCCTCCGCACCGGTGCCGATCACGACATTGACGACGCCGGGCGGCACGCCGGCTTCCTGCATAAGGTCGGCGATCAGGAGCGGCGTCAGCGGCGCCTCTTCCGAAGGCTTCAGCACGATTGTGCAGCCGGTGGCCAGGGCCGGGCCGAGCTTCCAGATCGAGGCGGCCGTGGGCGCATTCCAAGGGATGATCGCGCCGACAACGCCGACCGGCTCCTTGCGCGTGTAGGAGACAAGCTCGCCCGGCAGCGAATTGCCGATCGTCTGGCCGTGGATCGACGTCGCCATGCCGGCATAGAAACGCAGCATGCCGAGCACACGGTTCTTGTTGGCCAGGGTGCGGGTGATCGGCATGCCCATATCGGTGGTGTCGGAGAGCGCCAGCTCCTCCCAATGCCGCTCCATCACGTCGGCGATCTTCAAGAGCAGCAGCTGGCGTTCATAGGGCTTGAAACGGCTCCACGGTCCTTCGAAGGCGCGCCGCGCCGCCGCGACCGCGAGGTCGATATCCTTGGCATCGGCCCGCGGCACGGTGGCGATCACCGCGCCGGTCGCCGGATTGCGCACTTCGAAAATGCGCCCGCCGGCTGCATCGCACCATATGCCGTCGATCAGCATCCGGCGATGCCGGCCGTCGATCGGCGTGCGCAGGGAAGGATCTCTCATCGGTATCGTCATCTTGCGCAGCATCCTCCGATGAACCCTGGCGTTATGGCACCGGCCGACATGGCGATGCAAGGCCGCGGCGATTGCCGCGGCGGTCACGAAGCCGTCGCTGTCACACGTATGTAATGAACATTTCGGACGCCGGAAAAGCGCCGCATCGGCATGGTCTTCCAGGACTATGCGCTGTGGCCGCATATGACGGTGGCCGGCAACCTGTCGTTCGGGCTGCGCTCGCAGCGCCTGCCCGAACAGGAGGTGGCAACCCGCGTCGGCCACGCGCTGGAGGTCACCCGGCTCGCGCCCTATCGCGACCGCTATCCCTCCGAACTGTCGGGCGGGCAGCAGCAGCGCGTCGCCATCGCCCGCTGCCTGGCCGCGCGGCCGGCACTGATGCTGTTCGACGAACCGCTCAGCAACCTCGACGCGGCTCTGCGCGAGGACATGCGCATCGAGATGATGGAACTGGTGCGGCGCGAGGCCGCCACGGTGATCTATGTGACGCACGACCAGGCCGAGGCCATGGCCGTGTCGGACCGCATCGCCGTGATGCGTGACGGGCGCATCGCCCAGTTCGACACGCCACGGGCGATCTACGAGCGGCCGGCCGATTCCTTCGTCGCCGGCTTCATCGGCGGCTTCTCGGTAGTGCCCGGCATGGTCCAGGACGGCACGTTCAGCATCGGCGGCGATGGGACCGAAAGCCTGCGCACCCCCGGCGCGACGCCCGGCAAGGGCATGCTGGTGGTGCGGCCGGAGGATGCGCGGCCGGCCGAGGCGCATCCTGGCAACCGCCTGCAGGGCAAGGTGCTGTCGAGCGCCTTCCAGGGGCGCTGCTGGCGGCTGGCGGTGGAGCTCGGTCCGCAGCGCGTCCGGCTCGACTGGCCCGAGGCGCCGCCCGTTGGAACCCCGCTGGCATTCTCGCTGCCGCCAGAGCGCTGTATCGTACTCACCGCATAAGTGATTCCCCAGAAAGGCAGGATGTCTTCATGCATGGCCTGACGCCTATACTTTCCACCGTGACGGCCTCTTTCCTGGCCTCCTTCGTCGAGGTGGTCGAAGCTTTTACCATCGTGCTCGCCGTCGGCGTGACGCGCAGCTGGCGCCCGGCGCTCACCGGCGCGGTATTGGCGCTGGCCGTGCTGGCGGCGCTGGTGCTGATTTTCGGGCCGCTGCTGGCGCTCGTTCCCATCGCGGTCCTGCAGTTCGTGGTCGGCGTGCTGTTGATCCTGTTCGGCATGCGCTGGCTGCGCAAGGCGATCCTGCGCAGCGTCGGCGTCATCGCGCTGCACGACGAAGAGCAGGCCTTTTCCAAGGAAACCGCGCTGCTGCAGCGGCAGGCCAATGACCGCCGCGCTGACTATCTGGCCGGATTGGCGTCGTTCAAGGCGGTGCTGCTCGAGGGCGTCGAAGTGGTGTTCATCGTCATCGCCGTCGGCGCCGCGCACGGGCAGACGCTTTACGCCAGCCTCGGCGCGCTCGCCGCCTTCGTTCTGGTGACGCTGATCGGGCTCGCCGTGCACCGGCCGCTCGCCCGCGTGCCGGAAAATTCGCTGAAATTCGTCGTCGGCCTGATGCTGACCAGCTTCGGCGTCTTCTGGACGGGCGAGGGCCTGGGCGCCGAATGGCCGGGCGCCGACCTCGCGCTGCTCGGCATCTTCGCCATCATCGCCGTCGCCTCCTTCGCCATCGTGCGCTGGTTGCGCAGCGCCTATCCCGCCACCGCCGAAGGAGTTGCCCGATGAACGTCATCCGTCTTGTCGTGAACGAGCTCGTCAAGGAGCTCGTCGGCATGTTCGTCGACGACGGCAACCTGGCGCTGCTGGCCGTGGTCCTCATCGCCCTGATCACCGCCGCGGTGAAGCTGCTGGCCCTGCCGCCGCTGGCCGGCGGCTGCCTGCTGCTGGTCGGCTGCCTGGCAATCCTCGTCGAAAGCGCGCGGCGAGCCGCGCGCGGCGCTCAGCGGTAGCTAGAGCAATTCCAGGAAAAGTGCGCAGCGGTTTTCCGTCCGGAATTGCGTAAAAATAAATACTTAGAGCGGATCAACGATTCTGTGAAAAGCTGAACCGCTCTAAGCGTGATGCCGAAAACCGCTTCACACTTTTCGGCATCATGCTCTGGATCAGTAGATGCTGAACAGGGTCGGCAGCACGCCGATCATGCGGAAGTGCTCGACGACTTCGATGAGCGGGAAGACCGCCAGGAAATAAAGCCCGTCCCGGAACGTGCTCTTCAGCGCGCTCGTCGAGAACAGCCATTGATCCTCGTCCCGATAGAGCATCGGGTTCGGCCAGAAGCGCGGCGTCCGCTCGGCATAGGCCGCGTAGACGGCGCCGAATTTGCCGAACAGGAATTCGGCCTCCTTGCGTGCGGTGAACCGGAAGACGAGGAAGCTCGCCAGGCCGAGCACCGCTGCCACCAGCACCGATCCGAACATCAGCCCGATGCCGACCGCGCCGACGGTCGAGAAGAAGTAGAGCGGGTTCTGGGTGATCGAGAACGGCCCTATCGAGATCAGCTCGTCATTCTTCCTGCCGCCGACGTAGAGGATGCTCCACAACCGGCCAAGAAAGCAGGCGAGCACCAGGATGAAGCCGGCGACCTCCATGGTTTCATGCGCGCCCGAACCCTCGGCAAGCACCGGCCTGGTAAACAGCAGCAGGATGATGGCCAGCACCGCGCCGAGCTGGACGACGATCAGGCGCTTGTGCTGGTCGAACGCCTTCGGCGCGGGCTTGAGCGATGTGTACGTCATTTCTCGCCTGCTCCAGCGGCCATCGAGACAAATGAAACCTAAAGCAATTCCGGGAAAAGTGTATAACGGCTTTCCGTCTGGAATTGCGTCAAAACAAAGAGATCGAGCCGTTCTGCGTTTCCGTGAAACGCTCTGGCGCTCCACTAGCCTTTCTCCCGGCCAATAGCGAGAGCCCCCCGGTATTTTCGGTCGTCCTTACGAAATTGTAAGAGCGCGGACAGGCTGAGGTGAATTCGCCCTCCTACCGTGACGCCTCCGTCTCACCGGATTTGAGATGGCTCGATTGAACGCCGCCGAAGATCGGCTCGAAACCAGGAAACTCCATCATGAACAAATTTGCCGCGCTTGCGCTTGCCGCTGTTGTCGTCGCTTCCCCGCTGTCATCGGCATTCGCCGCCTCCACCCCTTGCGAAACCACGCTGAAGAACCTGCGCGCGGCCGAAGCGACAGCAAAGCTCAGCGACGACGACAAGAACAAGGTTTCCGAACTGGAGACGAAGGGCATCGAGCGCTGCAACGCCGACGACGACAAGCGCGCCAACGAATTCTTTGATCAGGCCCTGAAGGTTGTCGGCAAATAAATGAAGGTTTTCGGCAAATAGATCTCCGCAAAAATCGAAAGTCAGGATAACCGCCATGACCTCCCCAGCCACCGGACGAGTTGCGCCCGCCGTCAACCGAGTTCCGGAAGTCACCATCGATTTCTGGCTGATCAAGGTCATGGCGGTGACCATGGGCGAGACGGCGGCCGACTATCTGGCCGTCAATCTCGGCCTAGGCCTCACCGTCACGTCGCTGATCATGACCGGCATCCTGGTCGTGGCCCTTGTCCTGCAATTCGCGCAGAAGCGCTACGTTCCCTGGGCCTACTGGCTGGCGGTCGTGCTTGTCAGCGTCGTCGGCACGCTCGTCACCGATAATCTCGTCGACACTTTCGGCGTGCGGCTGCAGACGACGACGGTTGCCTTCTCCGCCGCGCTCGCCGTGACCTTCGCGGTCTGGTACGCGTATGAAAAGACCCTCTCGATCCACACCATCTTCACGACCAGACGCGAGATCTTCTACTGGCTGGCGATCCTGTTCACCTTCTCGCTCGGCACCGCGGCCGGCGACCTCGTGGCCGAAACCTTCGACATGGGCTACCTCACCACCGGCCTCATCTTTGGCGGTGCGATCGCGCTGATCACGCTTGCCTACTACTTTCTCGGCCTCAACAGCATCGTCGCCTTCTGGCTCGCCTATATCCTGACGCGACCGCTCGGCGCCTCGTTCGGCGACCTCCTCTCGCAACCGGTCGAATATGGCGGCCTCGGCTTCGGCACCACCATCACCAGCCTGATCTTCCTTGGCTGCATTGTTGCCCTAGTTGCCTATATGACGCTCAGGAAAAGTCGCGACGATGCCGAGGACATGCTTTTCCAGGCCGACTGATGCATATCGCCTAAAAGTGATCTCGGTTTGAGAAGACGACATGCATGAAAACAAAGAGATAGACGTGGAACTGCGCTAAGGAATTGATTGGCCGAATGAAGGCGGCCGAAGACGGGGAAACTGGCCGGTGAGAGCATCGCGGCATTTGAAGATCTGGGCGGCATCGCTGGTTAGCGTTGCCGCCTTTGCCGGCTGCGCGCTCGCGGCCACCCACCTCAACGACAATTTCCACGTGATCGTCGGGGGCCAGGCCTACCGGTCGGCGCAACCGACGGCCGACGACATCGCCGCCTACCGGCGCGACTACCACATTGCCACGATCATCAATTTGCGTGGCGCCGCCCCCGGCCAGCCATGGTACGACGCCGAATTGCGCGCCGCCAACGAGCTTGGCATCCGGCACATAGACTTCGCCATGTCGGCCCGCACCAAGTTGACACGCCAGCAGTCGCTTGCGCTGATCGCGCTGATGAAATCCGCTCCGAAGCCATTGTTGATCCACTGCCAGGCGGGATCGGATCGGACCGGGCTTGCCTCGGCCCTCTATCTGGCGGCGATTGCGCATGCCGGCGAGAAGAAGGCGGAGGCGCAGCTTTCGATACGCTTTGGCCATATCGCCATCCCGATCATCGGTCCTTACGAAATGGACCAAAGCTTCGAGGATGTGGAGCCTGCGCTGGGCATTTTCGACTCATGAGGCGTTTTCTGGGAAAGCACCATCGCCAATGTTAGCATGTCGTATCGATAGAACCGGGCACGCGCACAGATGAGACTTCTGCTCGTCGAGGACGATCCGAGGACAGCCGACTACGTCGTCCGGGGGCTGACCGAGGCCGGCCATGTCTGCGATCTGCTGCGCAATGGTCATGACGCGCTTTTCGCCGCGACCCGCAATGCCTACGACGTCATCGTGGCGGACCGCATGATCCCGGGACTGGACGGCCTGTCGATGATCAAGGCGGTGCGCGCCGCCGGCGTTCGCACGCCGGCCATATTCCTCACCTCGATCGGCGGCGTCGATGACCGCGTGGAGGGGCTCGAAGCCGGCGGCGACGACTATCTCGTCAAGCCATTCGCCTTTTCCGAGTTGCTTGCCCGCATCAATGCGCTCGGCCGCAGGCCCGCGGCGCAGGAGCAGAAGACGGCGCTGCATGTCGCCGACCTGGAAATGGATCTGATCATGCGCCGCGTGACCAGGCAGGGCCAGGTGATCGACCTGCAGCCCCGCGAATTCAGCCTGCTCGAGGTGCTGATGCGTGGCGAAGGCCGCGTCATCACCCGCACCATGCTTCTGGAGCGTGTCTGGGACTTCCATTTCGATCCCAAGACCAGCGTCGTGGAGACCCATATCAGCCGGCTGCGAGCCAAGGTCGACAGGCCGTTCGAGGTGCCGCTCATCCACACTGTGCGCAATACCGGCTACAGTCTGCATGCGCCGGCTTGAAGCAATCGCGGGAAAAATGCGCGGCGGGCTTCCGCCTGGAATCGCGAGAGAAGCAGACCGTTCCGCGGATCCGGGAGAGGCGGACGACACTTCGAAAAGTGCAAGAAAACAAATCACCGCTTCGGCATGAGTGAGACGCGCCCCAACCTGCTGCGCAGCACGCCGTTCCGGCTGGCGCTGACCTTTGCCTTTCTGTTCGTGCTCGCCTTCATCCTTTCGGGTGCGATCGTCTATCAGCTGATGAGCATGGATCTCGCAACGCGGCTCGACGAGTCGATCAAGGAAACCTATTCGGTCGTTGCCGTGACCTTCACGGAAGGTGACCAGGAAGACCTGGTCTCGACGGTCAACAACCATGCCCAGCTCAGTACGAACAAGGAACAGCTTTTCTCGCTGACCGACTCCGACGGCAACCGCCTTGCCGGCAACTTCACCGCCTCGGGTCTGCCCGACGGYTTCTCGATGTTTGCCGCCACCTTGCCGGGCGTGCCCCCGAACACCATGTACCGCGGCTATTCGGGCACGATCGGAAAAAACACCCTCGTGGTCGCATTCTCTCTCTCGGAAACGGAAGAGATGGAGACCATCGTGCTGATGAGCTTCGGCTGGGGCACGCTGTTCATCTCCGGCCTGGCGATCGGCGGCGGCGCGCTGCTCGCCTCGCGCGTCCAACGTCGTCTCGACGCCATCGCCGCCACCATGGTCGACGTTTCGCACGGGCGGCTCAACGCGCGCATCCCTTTGATCGGCAACGGCGACGATATCGATGCCGTCTCCGCCCAGGTGAATTCCGCCCTCGAACGCCTGTCGGCGCTGGTCGACGGCATGCGGGAGGTSAGCGCCAACATCGCTCACGATCTGAAGACGCCGCTCAACCGGCTGCAGATGATCCTGGAATCGGCCGCCGACAAGACAGGGTCCGGCGAGGATGTTTCCGGTGAGCTGAGCGACGCCCGCGCCGAAAGCCTGCAGATCAATGAGACGTTCGACGCGCTGCTGCGCATTGCGCAAATCGAGGCCGGCGCACGCAAGGCGCGTTTTGTCGATCTCGATGTCGGTCGCGTGGTCGAAACCATCGGCGAGGTTTATGCCGATGTCGCGGAGGACGACGCAAAGTCGTTATCGACAAGGATCGTTCCGGATGCGCAATGCTTTATCCAGGGCGATCGCGACCTGCTGATGCAGATGGTAGCCAACCTGGTCGAGAACGCGTTGCGGCACTGCCCCTCGGGCACCGCGATCGAGATTTCGGCGGCCCGGCAAGGCGATCGCATCCTCGTCCATGTCCGCGACAATGGCCCCGGAATTCCCGCGGAGGAGCGCGAAAAAGTCTTCCAGCGGCTTTACCGGCTGGACTCCAGCCGCACGACGCCGGGCAGCGGCCTGGGCCTCAGCCTGGTCAGGGCGGTCGCCGATCTGCATGGCGCGACGATCACGCTGGAGGATCGCAATCCCGGTCTGGCCGTGATCGTCAGCTTTCCGGCCGGGAGATCGCCGGGCGTGTGAGGCCGCGCATCGGCGAGGCTTACCAATCCGTATGGATGGGGCGACCTGCCCGTAAGCTTGGGGCAGTACAACCGGCCAACCGCCATTCATTCGAGGTTGCGCGAAATGACCGCTCTTCGTCGCAAGATCACCAGGCGCCTGCCCGTTCTGGCGCTTGCGATATGCCTGGGCACCATCGGCGCCCGGATGCCGGAGCTTGGGATCGGCGCGGCGCTCGCGGCCGAAAAGGCGGTTCCGGCCGAAAAGAACCCGCCCGGCGACATTCCGGACAGCCAGGTCTTCATCGACTATGTCTCGCCGCAGGGTTTCACCTTGAAGGTGCCGGAAGGATGGGCAAGGTCCGACCGTTCCGACGGGGCAAGCTTCATCGACAAACTCGATGGCGTTGTCGTGTCGGTGGCCAAGGCGGACGCCTTGCCGAGCGTCGACGGCGCCAGGGCCGATTATGTTCCCAAGCTCGAGGCCAGCGGCCGGGCCGTGCGGGTAACCGCGATCAAGCAGGTCAAGCTGCCTGCCGGTTCCGCCATCCGCATCCTCTACACCTCGAACTCCGAGCCGAACGCCGTGACCAACAAGCAGGTGCGCCTGGAAAACGAGCGCTACCTCTATTTCAAGGACGGCAAGCTGGTGACGCTGGAACTGTACGCGCCCAAGGGCGCCGACAACGTCGATCAATGGCAGCTGATGTCCAGCTCCTTCCAGTGGAAATGAAATGCACCCGCTGGAGGCGCACGAGCTCTACAGGTTTTTCCATACGGGTGACGACGAGACAGCCGCGCTGCGCGGCGTCAGTCTTCATGTCTCGGCAGGCGAGATCGTCGCCATCGTGGGGCCATCGGGCAGCGGCAAGTCGACGCTGCTGTCCTGCATCACCGGATTGGACGAGCCGGACGGCGGTCATGTCGAGGTGGCGGGCACGCGCCTGACCCGTCGCTCCGAGGCCGAGCGCTCGCGCATCCGTGCGCGCAGCTTCGGCATCCTGCTGCAATCGGGGAACCTGTTTGGGCATCTCAGCGTGGAGCAGAATATTCGCCTGCAGATGCTGCTGGCCGGGAAGCCGAACGAGAAGCGGATCGGCATGCTGCTGGAAAGCGTCGACCTCCTGCACCGTGCCCGCGCGCTCCCGGCCGAGCTTTCCGGCGGCGAGGCGGCGCGGGCCGGGCTTGCGGTGGCGCTCATCTCGGATCCGCCGATCCTGGTCGCCGACGAGCCGACGGCCGAAGTCGATCGCGACACCGAAACCCGCCTCATCGGCCACTTCGAGGCGCGGCGCCGTGCGGGCCTCGCGACGCTGCTGGCGACACACAGCAAGGCGCTCGCGCTGAAAGCCGACCGTATCATCACCCTGAGAGACGGGAGGATCGACAGTGAGTGACACGCTCGTTGCCTGCAAGGCAATCGGCCGCGATTTTCAGCGCGGCGTGGCTGCGCTGCGCGATGTCCACTGCAGGATTTCGGCCGGGGCGCGCATTGCCATGGTCGGGCCGTCCGGCAGCGGCAAGACGACATTGCTGCACATTCTGGGCGGGCTGGACAGACCGACCGCCGGAAGCATCGAATGGCCGGGGCTTGGCCGGTATGAAGAGTTGAGGCCGCGCCGGATCGGAATGATGTTCCAGTCCCCGAGCCTGTTCCCGGCGCTGACGGTAGCCCAGAATGTCGGCCTGCCCTTCGTGCTGGCCGGCGAACATTCGACTGCCGGCGACGCCGCCAGGGTGCTGCTCGACTCCTTCGGGCTCGGCGAGCTTGCCGACAAGCTGCCCGAGGAATTGTCCGGCGGGCAGTCGCAGCGTGTCGCGATGGTGCGGGCACTGGCCATGAGACCCAGGCTGGTCCTCGCCGACGAACCGACCGGCCAGCTCGACAGCATCACCGCGCAATTCTTCTTCGACACTGTGCTCGAACAGCTGGACGGCACGGACACGGCGCTGGTGGTGGCGACGCATGACGAGGCCGTCGCCACCCGCATGGCCACAAGGTGGACGATGGACCACGGCAGGCTGGTCTCGGTGTGGCCGAGGCAGGACCAGGAGGCGGCCTGATGATGGCGCTGCTTTGGCTGCACGGCATTCTCATTCGCCGCTTCCAGCGCGTCGCGGGCGCGGTGGCGGGCGTTGCGCTTGCCGTTGCCCTTCTCGCCGCGTTGGCGTCTTTTCTTGTCGCTGCCAGCGCGTCGATGACGGTCCGCGCCATCGGCGCAGTCCCGATCGATTGGCAGGTCCAGGTGATTTCCGGCGCCGATCCCGACACGGTCCGGAAAGCGATGACCGGGGCTGCGCCGATGAAGGCCGTTCATGGTGTTCGCTACGCCGACGTGTCGGGTTTCGAGGCCTCGACCGACGGCACCACGCAAACCACCGGACCAGGACAGGTCGTCACCTTCGACGACGGCTACTCGAGGGATTTCCCGACCGAGGTCCGGCTGCTGTCAGGCAGCGCGGATGGCGTGCTCGTCGCGCAGCAGACGGCGGCCAATCTCCATGCCCGCCCGGGCGACACCGTATCGATCGGCCGGGTTGGCCTGCCGCCGGCCACGATCAAGGTCGCCGGCGTGGTTGATCTCCCCGACGCTGATTCGCTGTTCCAGGCTGTCGGCCTGCCAGCGCAGGCCGCCCCGCAGGCGCCTCCCGACAACGTGCTGATCCTGCCGCGGCAGGACTGGCAGCAGCTCTTCGAGCCGCAGATGAGGCAGCGACCCGACACGATCCGGCAGCAGTGGCATGCGCGGCTGACCCATGACTCGCTCCCGACCGATCCGGTCGCTGCCTACACCGTGGTCACCGGCGCGCAACGAAACCTCGAGGCGAGGACGGTCGGGCAGGCCCTGGTCGCCAACAATCTCGGCTCGCGGCTCGGAGCGGTCCGCCAGGATTCGCTCTACGCTTCCGTTCTCTTCCTCTTTCTGGGACTGCCCGGCATCGCTTTGGCGGTGGCGCTTACCTTCGCGATGACGTCCTCCGGCGCGGCGCGGCGGCGGGCGGAGCAGGCGCTGCTTCGCATTCGCGGCGCCACGACGCGAACCATCCTCTTCCTGTCCGCTGTCGAGGCGGCGCTGGTTGCCGTCGTCGGCAGCCTGCTTGGCCTCGCCGGCGCATGGTTTTTTGGATTTGTCGCCCAGTCGGGACCCAGCGCGTTTCCGGGCGCTGGCGATCCGTCGCTGATGCTCGTTGCATTGTTCGGAATATCGCTGGGTTTCGTCGCCTTCCTGTTTCCGGCCTGGCGCGACGCGCGCGGCATCACCGTAGCGGCGGCGCGGCACACCGTCGGCCGCCCCGGCGCGCCGCTCTGGCGCAGGCTATGGCTGGACATCCTGCTGCTCGCTTGCGCGGGCGTTCTCTTCTGGCAGTCGGCGAGCACCGGATACCAGATCGTGCTGGCGCCCGAGGGCGTCGCCGCAACGTCCGTCGACTACAAGGCCTTCATCGCGCCCGCATTGTTCTGGCTGGGCACGGCGCTGCTGACGATCAGGCTTTCAGGCATGGTGATCGCGCGCAACGGCAAGCTGTTGCGGGCGATTGTCGCTCCGGCGTCCGGACCACTAGCGGCCGTGGTGTCGGCCGCCCTGTCGAGGCAGTCCAACCGTCTGACGATAGGCATCGCCATGACCGCGCTGGCCGTCTCCTTTGCCACTTCGACGGCGATCTTCAACACCACCTACAATGCCCAGGCGCGCGTCGACGCCGAACTGACCAACGGCTCCGATGTCACGGTGTTCGGCACCTCCGACAAGCCGGCCGGGGCGCATCTGCCGGCGCTGAGCGTGCTGACCGACGCGGTCGCGGCGGAGCCGATGCAACATCGCTTCGCCTATGTCGGGGCCGATCTGCAGGATCTCTACGGCATCGACCCAAAACGCATCGGCCGGGCCACGAACCTTTCCGACGCCTATTTCGGTGGCGCCGGCGCGGCCGAGACGCTTGAGCGGCTCGCCACGACGCCCGACGGCGTCCTGGTGTCGGAGGAGACCGCGCGGGATTTCCAGCTTCAGCAGGGCGATACGATCAATCTGCGCCTGATCGATGCAAGGGATCATCAGTACCATCCGGTGCCGTTCAAATTCATCGGCGTCGCGCGCGAGTTTCCGACGGCGCCGAAGGATTCCTTCCTCGTCGCCAACGCCGCCTATGTGGCCCGCATGACCGGCTCCGACGCCTCCGAATATGTGTTGATGCGAGCAAAAGGCAGCCCGGCCGCGCTGTCGCGCCAGGTATCTTCCGTGCTCGCCCTCGCCCCTTCGCTGAAAGTCACCGATATCGGGCAGGCCGCGCATCTCATCGGATCGAGCCTGACCGCGGTCGATCTTGGCGGCCTGACCCGGATCGAGCTCGGCTTCGCCGTCGTGATGGCCGCCGCGGCGGCGGGCCTGGTGCTGGCGCTGGGCTTCGCCGAGCGCCGCCGGCCCTTTGCCATCCTCGGCGCCATCGGCGCCAAGCCGACCCAGCTCGCGGCCTTTCTCTGGAGCGAAGGGGTCGTCATCCTGCTCGGCGGTCTGGTCTTCGGCCTGGCATCGGGGATCCTGACCGCGTGGATGCTGGTAAGGCTTCTGACCGGGGTATTCGATCCGCCGCCTGAAGCGTTGTCGGTGCCTTGGCTCTATCTGGCTGTCGTGCTTGGCTTCGTCGTCGCATCTGTTGCGGGCGCCGTTCTGTCCGCCAGGCCGTCTTCGGAGACTGCGGCAGAACAGTTGCGCGACCTGTAAAGGGTTCGCGCGGAAGCCGTTGCTATTGCGGAATCGTTCTACCGCGCGCGCCAGGTGATGGCGGAGTTGGTCACGTAGTTCCAGGCGGCGCCGACCGCCGCCGCCGCGAGGCCCGCCACCCACCAGCGCGACGAGTTGGTGTAGAGCAGGCTGGATACGCCGACCCCGGCCACGACGCCGACGCTGCACAAGGCGGCGAACATGCCGAAACCGGTCACGAACCGCCAGCCGCGCCGGCGAAGGTCGCGGTAAGTGAAGGCGTTGTTGAGCGAATAGTTGAAGGCCATGGCGGTGAACATCGCCGCGGTCTGGGCCGCRACGAAGGGCAGGCCCCGCGCCAGAAGCGCGTGCAGGGCCGCCAGATGGACGACCACACCGGCCGATCCGACAAGCCCGAAGGCCAGGAACCGCGTCGAGATGACGTCGCCGGAGGCCTTGGCGACGAGCAGGCCGGCATATTCGAGCACGACGGTCGAATCGAGCTTGCTTTGTCCGTGCAGGCGCGGGCCGAAGACGTAAGGAATCTCCCTGATGCGCATGGCCGGCGAGGACGCCACGATGTCGAGCAGGATCTTGAAACCTTGCCGCGACAGGCGCGGCGCGACCTGCTCGACGATCTCTCGCCGCAATATGAAGAAGCCGCTCATCGGATCGCCGATCGGCGTCTTGAGGAGCAGTTGGGCGAGGCGTGTGGCCAGCCTGCTGCCGCTCGACCGCAGGCGGCTCAGCCCGCCTTCGGCGCTGCCCTCCTCCTGATAGCGGCTGGCGATCACCATGTCGGTCTCGCCACCGCGCATGATGTCGTACATAGCCGAGAGCCGCGTCTCGTCATGCTGGAGATCGCCGTCCATGACCGCCACCACCGGCGCCGAGCTCGACAGGATGCCTTCGAGGCAGGCGCCGGCAAGGCCGCGGCGGGCAATGCGTCTGATGCCCCTGACGCGATGATCGCGCGCGGCGATTTCGCGGATCGCTGCGATCGTTCCGTCCCTGGAATCGTCGTCGACGAAAACGAYCTCCCAATCGATGTCGTGCAGCGCGGCGCGCAGCCGGTCGACCAGGAGGGCGATGTTGGCCTGCTCGTTCAGCGTCGGAACGACGATGGTGAGTTCAGCGCTTCGACGCGATCGCGCCGTGGCGGGAAAGCCGTCGGCCGCGATCGCGGCGTCGAGATGCGTCGGATACGCCGCCTGGTTCATGACGGTGACCCGTTGCTCGTTTGGCCGGACGCTTTGTCGGGAAGCTGCGTCGGCGCCATGCCGGTTCGTTTGACCGGGAGGATAAGGATGTCGAAGACCGGAAATCCGGCGATGCGTTGCGTAACGTGCCTGGCCGGGCCGTTGACTTCGAACAGGCCCGCGAGGCTGTCGCGATAAGCCTTTTCGCTGGCGGCCTGGTCGGCCGGGTTCAGCGCGGCGATGAGGAAGCCGTTACCGAGGCTGCCCAGCCGGGCGTCGTCCATGAACTGGAAATGGCGCGGGTCGCCGGGCAGCACTTCTATCGGCACATCTGGACCGAGGGCATGCCCGACACGCGCGCCCTGCATCCAGTTGGGCGCCACGGCGAAAGCGCCGGGGTCCTTGATCTGACTGGCCTCGAGCATGCCGGTCAGCGCCGACCAGTCGACGATCTGCCAGTTGACGTCGAATTTCGGTGCCCGGTCGAAAAACGGCCGGGTGAAGGCGCCGGTCGTTGCCTGCACGGCGAACCCGATTGCCAGCAACGGAACAACGGCGGCGGCGATGGCAAGGGATATGTTGAGCCACCTTGAATGGCGTTGCGAGAAGTCGCTGCACCACTGCCCGACCAGCGGAAACGCAAACAGGAAGCCGCTCATCGACCAATGCGGCAGCGAATGGGAACTGACCAGGGCGATCGCGTCGAAGAAGACGACCGGCAGCGCCGCGATCAGCAGGAAGAACCGGTCGGCCGGCGTGGCGGGCGACCTTGCCRYGCGCCACAGGCAGATCATGGCGATCAGCCAGATTGGCGGCCAGATATAGGCGACCTGGCCAAACAGGGTGAGCCCGAAATTYGCRGGGTGCAGCAGGTGGCCCTCGGTTGCCATGCCGCGACCCGACTGGAACGCCAGCGAGATCCAGCCATGGCGCATGTTCCAGATGAGGACCGGCAGGAGGCCGAGCGCCGCTATTGCCGCGGCCACCCAGGGACCGGCTGTGCGCAACTGGGTCCGTCCTGGCTTTGTCAGCACCAGGACCAGGATGGCGGAGATCGCGAACAGCCCGGCTTGGTATTTCGACATCAGGGCGAGACCGAGCGCCAGCCCGGCCGCGATCCAGCGCGACAGGGGATGGCGCGTCTCGCCGCCGAGAAGCATCGGCACGACAAACCAGGCGCTTGCCAGCAGGAAGAAATCGAGCGGCCCGTCGGGAACCACGAAATGGCCGGCCGAGATCAGGAAGAACGGCGCCACGCTGTACCAGGCGACGGCCCAGAAAGCCGCGAGGGCACCATAGGCCTGGCGGGTCAGATCGAACAGCAGCAGCGCCGACAGCGAACCGAGCAGCACATAGGGCAGCCTCACCGCGAAGCGGCACTCGCATCCGGTGACATCGGCCATCAGGCGGGCRAGCGCGAAGCCGAGCGGCGGATGGTCGAAATAGGAAAGYGAGTGGCTGCGCGACACCACCACGGCRTAGGCTTCRTCGATCGACAKCGGAATGACCGCGGCAAGCGCGAGCCGCAGGAGAAGGAATGCCGCGACCAGCAACGCCGCTTGAGAAGCGGGGGATGTCCGCAGGCCTGTCGGCCCCCGCGCTGACGACCTGGCGACCGCGCCGCTTGTCCAGGACTGTACGGCCTGCATGGAACGCTACCGGTTCTGCTCGGCGCGCATGCGAGCGATCGCGGCCTGGCGCCGCGGCGGCAGGCCGGCGGCGAAAGCCGGCTGAACCGGAGCGGAGCAAACGGGATCACCGGGACGCGGCATCTGTGGAAGGAACCCTCGAGCACCAGCTTCGGCGCGCGGAGCGGCCGAAGCGGTTCGGTGGACTTTGCCCGTACAACCATACTGGCGGTTTGCCGCGTTCTTACAAATCGGTAACCCGCAAGGTCACCCGCGCCGATCCGCGGGTTCGACGCACCCGGCTGGGTTCATCGGCCTGGCGATCGGCATTCACCGATCGATGCGCGTCGACAGGATAATCGAGGACGAAGTCCGCTCGACGCCGTCCATGGCGCCGATCTGGTCGAGCAGCGTGTCGAGATCGCGGATCGACGGCGCGTCGATGATGACGATCATGTCGAAATTGCCACTCACCGAATGCAACGTCCGCACCTGCGGCAGCGCCGCCAGGCTGCGGACCACCTTGTCGGCAAGCTTGGGCGTGACGGTGAGCAGGACATGCGCCTTGACCAGCCCCTGCTCATAGTCGGGCGAAAGCCTGACGCCATAACCGGTTATGATGCCGCGCCGCTCCAGCCGTTCGATCCGGCTCTGCACCGTCGTGCGCGACACGCCGAGCTGTCGCGCCAGCTCCGCGGTCGACGCGCGCGCGTTGGCGCGCAGCAGAGTGAGCAGGGCCTGTTCGGCTTCACTGAGCATTTCGACGAATCCTTTCGGCAGATCGTCCAAACTTAGGTTTCACTTTGCTAGATTCCACGCTTCCTTTCGACAGGCAAGCTGCGATGATTTYTGCCAACTGGAAATTGGCCCAACTCGATATTGGCAGGGGTATTTGATCATGAAGAACATCGTTGTCGTCGGCGCCGGCAAGATCGGCTCGACCATCGCCGAGATGCTTGCCGCAACCGGCGACTACCGCGTCACGCTCGTCGACCGCTCCGCGGCCCAGCTGGCCGCGGCCGAACTCCCAGCGGGTGTCGAGACGCAGGAGCTCGACATCGCGGCACCGGGCGCGCTTGAAGCAGCGCTTGCCGGCAAGTTCGCGGTGCTGAGCGCCGCTCCCTTCCATCTCACCACCCGCATTGCCGAAGCGGCGGCCACCGCCGGCGTGCACTATCTCGACCTCACCGAGGATGTCGTCTCGACCCGTCGGGTGAAGGAACTGGCGCGCGAGGCCAAGAGCGCCTTCATCCCGCAATGCGGCCTGGCGCCGGGCTTCATCTCGATCGTCGCCAACGACCTCGCCAGCCGTTTCGACACGCTGGAGAGCGTGCGCATGCGCGTCGGCGCGCTGCCGCAATATCCGTCCAACGCGCTGAACTACAACCTCACCTGGAGCACYGACGGCGTCATCAACGAATATTGCGAGCCTTGCGAGGCGATCGTCGAGGGCGAGYTGGTCGAGGTGCCGCCGCTGGAAGAGCGCGAGGAGTTCTCGCTCGACGGCGTCACCTATGAGGCGTTCAACACCTCCGGCGGTCTCGGCACGCTGGCCGAGACGCTGAAGGGCAAGGTGCGCACGCTGAACTACCGCACCATCCGCTACCCTGGCCACGCAGCGATCATGAAGGCGCTGCTCAACGATCTCGGGCTGCGCCACCGCCGCGACGTGCTGAAGGACATTTTCGAGAGCGCGCTGCCGGCGACGTTGCAGGACGTGGTCATCGTCTTCGTCACCGTTTCGGGCCGCAAGAACGGCCGCCTGCTGCAGGAAACCTATGCCAACAAGATCTATTCGCGGCGCATCGGCAGCCTCGTGCGCAGCGCCATCCAGATCACCACGGCCTCCGGCATCTGCGCCGTGCTAGACATGCTGGCAGACGGCAGCCTGCCGGCGAAAGGCTTCGTGCGCCAGGAAGACATCGCGCTCGACGCCTTCCTCGCCAACCGCTTCGGCCGCGCCTATGCGCAGCACGAGATGGTAAGCCGGCTGGCGAGTTGAGCTGTC